>ENA-ORCU01000192-ORCU01000192.1-marine-metagenome-genome-assembly--contig:-NODE-192-length-30489-cov-2.979745_pt1 | contig 30489 bp, 28 predicted proteins | sample MGYA00248631_ERZ508512 | MGnify/ENA primary metagenome ERZ508512 (study PRJEB26183, sample SAMN06268844) | marine metagenome | isolation source: Tt an P1 anaerobic enrichment on pine from sediment taken...
CGGCGGGTCCACAACCCCGCCCTCTCCACCCTCCACCGCACCCGCCAGTCGGCGCAGCACGACCCGGCCACGACGCGCCAGCGCTCAACGCACGCGTCCGCCCTCTCCAAGTTCCATCGCACCCATAATTCAAACCAGCACAACCCCGCGACGTCCGTGGAGGGAGCGCCAGAACACACGCCGGAACTCTCCAAATTCCATCGCACCCACAACTCGAACCAACATGACCCCACAACGACCTTCCAGCGTCCGTTCGAAGACTGAGCCCTTCGTTGCTGGCCGGTCCGCCGTGGAAAGCATAGAGTGATCGGCAGCGTCACCCGACCCCGGGGCGGCGGTCTGAAGGCCCCTGTGAGATAAGGAGAAACCACCACCATGAACCCGTTGCGCAAATCCGTGGCCCTCACCGCTGCCGCCGGCATCCTCCTGCTGTTCTCCTCGGGGATCGCCCCCGCGAAAGCCTGCTCAAACGGCGTGCTGTGCAACCAGGATTATGTCGAGTCCGTCAGCGCCGAGCCCGATTTCGCGATCGACGATGTCATGGCCGTCTTCGGACATGTCTTTGCGTCGCTGCCGGAACGGGTGCGTGTCTACCCGACCGAGAACTACTTCTACTTCACCTTCGGATATCAGGGCCTGATTTATGCGGGGAACATGCGTCTCGATGTGAAGGACCGCGACCAAGGGGTCCTGCATTTCGCCTATTTCAACAAGACCGAGGACTGGAATGTCGAGCTGCTCACCCAGTACCGCCCCCTGTCGATGGCCGACGGCGTGAAGGTGGAGAAGGCGGGCGATCTGCTCTACCGGGTGAGCTATGGCGACGAGAGCACGCTCTTTGCCCTGAACGATCTCGGCCATGTCGCGCCGCCGCCCGAACAGATCGGAGCGGGCGAGGAATATATCGGCCCCGTCTTCGATGAATCCGGCCTGCAGTTCTATCTGATGTTCCACCCTCAGGATAAGCGCTTCATGTTCGTACTGAACGAAACCGCGCCCAAGACGGAAGAACTCCTTCCCTATAGCGACGGCGATCCGTCGATCCTGATCGGGCTTCGGACCGGGTTCGCCTTCTACCAGGACCGCTACCAGGATCGAAAGATCCTGATCGGCGTCTATGCCGGCAATGTCGACAACAACAACTATTTCGACGGGCCCTTCGACCAGCTGCCGGACAATTTCCTGAAGGGGGACGTGCTGAAGGACGCCATTCTCACCCTCTACCCCGACCTCGAGGGCGAGATCGACCGGTTCGGCAATTTTCTGGGGCACGAGGGGCGCTTCCTGGTCAATCCCTATGTCAACTACAGCTACCTGAACGAACTCGAGGATTACCGCCGCTGCGGCGACGCCCAGCTGACGCGCATCGCCTATTACGACTGCCTGCAGCCCTACGAAGAGCAATAGTCGGCCAGCGGATGCGTCCCCGCCGGATGACCCTACGCCCGCAACGCGAACGTGGCGAAATGGGCACCGGCGCGGGAGGGCAGGCGCCCGTCAGAGGAAGCGCCGCAGCCGGACGTCGAGATCGCCCGGCCGGGGCTCCGGCCCGATTTGACAGGTCCGGCCCCGCCCTCGGCCGAGCAGGCGGCCGAGGAGCGCCGGGATCACTCCCCGGCGCGGCGCACGGAAAGAGGGCATTTTCCGCATGGCGCGCGCCCTCACGCCACCAGCCGGAGATTGGCCGCGAGCTGGGCGCGCAGGTCTTCCAGCGGGCCATTGCCCAGCCGCGCGCCGGTTTCGCGCACGATCACTGTGGGCACCGAGGCCACCTGCAGGCGCCGTGCCAGGCTGCGGTCGGCGTCGACCTGCCGGCGGGTGGCCGGATCCGTCAGCGCCAGCGCGAAATCCCCGATGTCGAAGCCGCAGTCTGCCGCCACGGAGCTCAGCACAGCGGAGTCGGTGATATTGCGCGCCTCGCTGATATGCGCGCGTTGGAGCGCGTCGAACATGCACCAATGCCCCCCCTGCCCGCCGAGCCGCTCGGCGGCCTTGCAGGCCAGCGCGGCAGGCAGGCCGTGGGGATAGTCGAACCGGGCCGCGCGCATCCCGTCGATGTTGAAAGCGGCGGGCGTGTCGCTGGCGGCACGGCAGGCGGCCCAGTGGCCGAGGATCACCGTTTTGGCCCGCGACGGCGAGCCGAAGGCCGCCGCCATCTGCGCCGGGCTGTCCTGCAGGACGAAGGTCCGGTGCCGGATCTCGAGGTCGAACTCGCCGGCCAGCTTGCGCAGCCGCGGCGAGATGTTGAAGCACCAGCCGCAGACCACATCGTGGAAGAAATCGAGCGTCAGCCGGGTCATCACGCCACCTCGCGCTCATCTTCGGCCGGGGCCGAGGCGGACAGCCGCGCCGCGATCTGCGCCACGTGGCGGCCCTGGAACCGGGCGCCGGCGAGATCGGTCTCGGTGGGCTGCAGCGATCCGTCGCCGCCGGCCACCGTGCCCGCGCCACAGGGCGAGCCGCCGACGACCTGGTCCACGCGCATCTGTCCGGCGAAGGTATAGGGCATGCCGGCGATCAGCATCCCGAAATGCAGCATCGGCACATGGGTGGACAGCACCGCCGCCTCATGCCCGCCATGCTGCGATCCGGTCGAGGTGAAGACCGCGCCGACCTTGCCCACCAGCGCGTTCTGCGCCCAGAGCCCGCCGGCGGTGTCGAGGAACTGCTTCACCTGTGCGGCCATGTTGCCGAAGCGCGTGGGCGTGCCGATGATGATCGCGTCGTAACCGGGCAGGTCGGCGACCCTGGCCTCGGGCGTGTCGTCTTCGACATATCCGGCGCTCTCGCGGATCGCCTGGGGCACGGTTTCGGGCACGCGGCGGACATCCACCGCGACGCCGGGCACGCTGCGCGCGCCTTCGGCCTCGGCCTCGGCGAGGGCGCGGATGTGGCCATAGCTGGAATAGTAGAGAACAAGAACGCGGGTCATGGGGCGGCCTCATGTCTGTCGGGTTTCGGTTGGCCCCAACATGCCGCCCCGCCCCGCCCGGAATAAGCGGGCGCGGCGAAAGTCATTCTTTACGCAGGTTGAAGAATGTCACCACCGCGCGCGCAGCGCCTCTTGCAGGTAGTCGAGGAAGGCCGCCGTCTTGGCGTCGGCGCCCAGCCGCGAGGCGGTGACGGCAAAGACATGGCGCGGCGGCAGCTCGTACTCTGCCAGCACCCGTTCCAGACGCCCCTCCGCCATCTCCGGGTCGGCGATGAAATCGGGCAGCGCGCCGATGCCCTGGCCGGCCACCATCATGTCGCGCAGAAACAGGCTGCTGCCCAGCCGCAGGCGCGGGGTCAGCGGGATTTCCTCGCTGCCGCCGGGGCCGATCAGCGCCCATTTCTGGGCATGGTCGGCATGTTCGAAGGCCACCTGGTCATGCGCCTTCAACTCCGCCACCGTGCCCGGGCGCCCGCGCGCGTCGAGATAGGACGGCGCCGCGAACAGGCGCTGGCGAATGCCGCCGATCCGCCGCGCGAACAGGCCGGAATCGGGCAGCTCGGCGCGCAGCCGCAGCGACAGGTCGAACCCGCCCTCGACCATGTCGAGCACCCGGTCTTCCAGCGCCAGCGACAGCCGCAGCTCGGGGTGGCGTTCGAGAAAGGGCGGCAATAGGGGCGAGAGCACCGTCAGCCCCCAGGAGACCGGCGCATTCACCCGCAACTCGCCCTTCACGGCCCCTGCCCCGCGGCGCAGGCGCTGCTCCATCGCGGCGACGTCATCCAGGATGCGCTGCGCCTCGTCGTAGTAGAGCCGCCCGTGACCGGTCAGCGACATGGAGCGGGTGGTGCGGGTCAGCAGGCTGCAGCCCAGGCTTTCCTCGAGAAGCCTGATCTCGCGGCTGAGCAGGGCGGGAGACACGCCCAGATCCTCGGCCGCCCTGGCAAAGCTCTCCCGTTCCACGATCCGGCAGAACGCCTTCATGACGGCAAGCCTGTCCACCTGTCTGTCCCCGCGTCGTCGGCCCGAGGCCGGTGTCATCCGCTGCCATTGTTAGCACGGGCGCGCAGCCACTGTCGCCCGCGTTTGGGCAACCCGCGCCCGTCGGCGACGCGGGGCGGGAGGCCGCGCCGCCCGGGCGGGCGGACGGAAAGAGAGGGTTTTTCTATCGAAACGATCTGTGGCAATCTGGAAACATGATCGCAAAACTCGAAATGCTCATCGCGCTGGCCAAGGAGCAGCACTTCGGTCGGGCCGCTGCCAGTCTCAACATCACCCAGCCGACCCTCTCGGCAGGGATTCGCCAGCTCGAGGAGCAGCTGGGCGTGAAGCTCGTGCTTCGGGGCTCGCGCTATGGCGGGTTGACGCCCGAAGGGCAGCGCACGCTGGTCTGGGCGCGTCAGATCGTGGGGGATGCACGCCAGCTGCGCGAGGAGATGCGCTTCACCCGTGAGGGCCTGTCGGGGCATGTCCGCATCGCCGCCATCCCCACCGCGCTGATCTCGGCCTCGCGTCTGGCGGCCGAGTTCCGCGCCGTGCACCCGAATGTCGACTTCACCATCCTGTCGCGCAACTCGGGCGAGATCCTGACCATGCTGGAGAATCTCGATATCGACGCCGGCATCTCCTATCTCGACAACGAGCCGCTCGGCCGGGTCTCCACCGCCTGGCTCTACCACGAGACCTATACGCTCGTCTGCGCGCCCGCGCACCGGCTGGCCGGCCGGGACGAGATCTCGTGGTCCGACCTTGCCGAAGAGCGCCTGAGCCTTCTGACCCCCGACATGCAGAACCGCCGGATCATCAACAAGAATTTCATGGATGCCGGGCTGGCGCCCAAGGCTCTGCTGGAATCGAATTCGACGGTGGTTCTCGTGTCGCAGGTGGAGATGGGCGATACCGTGACCGTGCTGCCCGAGGACATCGCGCGCTTCCTGACCGCGGGCAGGGACCTGCGGATGATCCCCATCCGGGAGGGCGACGCGGGCCATGCGGTGGGGCTGGCGGCCCCCTATCAGGAGCCGCATACGCCGGTCCTGCAGGCCCTTCTCGACATGGCGGGAAAGGCCGCGCGACGCTCCGGGGGAAGCGGCAGATGACTTTCCCGCCGCGGCGGGAAAGTTCTGGGCAGGGCCCTTGGGGCTGCTATTGTTGGGGATATGGACGCCCGCGGCATTGGCCCGCGGGCCCCGGTCAGAATGGCGCAGGTGAGGATGACAGTGACGCATTCGACCCGACGAGCGGACCGCGTTGAACCGCAACAGGCCCCTGCCGGCCCGGCCCGGCGCGCCCTGGCCGCCTGTGCAGGCGCATTCCGGCTCCCGGGCGGCAGAGAGGGTCTGGCCCTTGCGGCGGCGGCGGTGCTGATCCTGGGCGGGCCGGTTTCGGCCCCGGGTGCAATGGCCGCAACATGTGCGGAACCGGATGAGACGGCGGGAACGGCGCCGGCCCGCCTCCCGCCCGACCTCACGCCGATCGTCCCGTTCAGCGCATCGCGGGACCATGCCGGGGACTGGTGGAACCCCGAGCGGTTCGCCTTTCAGCTCAGCGACTGGGATGGGCCGGTTCCGACAATCTGGTCGCCAGGCCAGGTGACCGAGGCCGGCTGCGCCGTCAACATCACCCTTGATCGCGCCCCCGACCCGGCGGAAGACGGCACGCCGCGCTACCTGAGCGGAGCGATCAAGACCAACAGGAAGACGCTCTACGGGACCTACCGCTGGTACGCGCAGGCCCCCGAGATGCAGCCGGGCGTTGTCTGGGGCCTTTTCACCTACGCGCCGGAGCCCTGGTCGGAGCTGGATTTCGAATTCGTCGGGCGCAGCGATCGTGTCGAGCTGAATATCCACGTGATCGACGGGTCCGGCCAGCATGTGGCCCTCTCCGACACCCGCCTGAAGTCCCGCACGGTCGATCTGTGGTTCGACGCGACGGCGGCGCCGCATCTCTACGAGGTGACGCTGCTCGAAAACGAGGCCATCTTCGCGATCGACGGCAGCATCGTCGGGCGCTTCGGCCCCGAGGAGATGCCGAACGGGGCCTGGCAGTGGACGGCGATGCAGGCCGCCACGAGCCTTTGGGTCGGGGCGGATCCGGACTGGGCCGGGGACTTCACCTGGACGGGGCAGCCCCTGACCGGCCGCGTCTTCTCTATCGAGACGCCCTGACCCCCGCGGGCGGGCCCGGCGGCACGGCCGCTGCCCGCGCAGGGCCGCGCCGCACCGCCCGACGGGGGCGTTTCGCCCGCGCCTGTTCGTCCAGCGACGCCAGCAGGAAAAAGGTCAACAGAAAGGTGCTGAGCGAATATTCGGTGACGAAATCCACCTCCACGAGCGAGCGGATCAGCAGGGCCGTTCCGAACGCGGCGTAAAGCGTGGCGTGATCGCGCTGCATTCGCCCCAAAGCCCCGCGAACGGCGAGGATGATGGTGATCAGCATGAGCGAAATCACGATGGCCGCGCCGGCGATGCCAAGCTCGACATAGGTCTCGAGGATGGTGTTGTGGAAATGGAACCCGCTGCGATTGGGGATATAGAATTCGTGCCAGAGCCGCTCGGCATCGGGCTGGCCATGCACCCAGAAGGCCCTGTAGCCCCAGCCGAAGGCGCTGTGCTCCGACCCGGCCTTGATCGCCTGGTTCCAGAGATAGGTGCGCCCGGTCAGCGTCGCATCCTTGCCGAAGATGGCGAGGACCTCGGCAAAGAACCCGGCGGAATAGAGCCCGTAGGCCCCCAGCGCGAGGACACAGCCCGAGAAGAAGAAGAGTATCCGCCTGGGCAGCGGGGCAAACCGGAGACTGGCCCGCAGGAAGAGGACCACCAGGATCGCCGCAGCGCTGATCAGGATCGCGGTGGTGGATTGCGCGATCCAGAGGATGAAGACCGACAAGGGGATCGCGGCCAGAGACGGCAGGGTCCAGCCCCGGCTGCGCTGCCGGGAGGTCAGCAGACACACCGCCGGAACCATCGTGAGCACCGCGATCCAGCCCAGCAGGTTCTTCGATTCGAAGGCGCCGGCGAAGGCATAGGAACCGTCGATCACGTCGTAGGAATATTCCCCGTCATAGAGCGAATAGAGGATGATCAGCACGCCGCCAACGATCATGCCCTTGGCCAGGTTCTCGAACGAGATGACCCGCGCGGCGATGGCTGCGGCCGCGACAGTGGTCCCGAACTGGATACCGTGACGCAGGCTGGCCGAGGGCTCCTGGGACCAGAGCATCGACAATGTCGCGACGCCCGGCAGCACGAGCAGCAGCAGCAGCCGCTGCGGGGCTGCCAGGTAGGGCTGCGGATTGTAGAACAGGATCGGGAACCAGGTGGCATAGAAGGCCAGGATGGTCCATTTGCCGAAATGGCCCGAATAGGCCAGGAAGAAGAGCGAGCTTGCGATGGCGGTGATCGCAAAGGCCGCGTTCCTGTCGCGGTCGAGAAACACCGGCCTGCGGATCAGCACGCGGGACATGACCCGTCCTTTCGCATCACGGCTCCGCCGGCGGCGCGCTGGCCGCGGGAAGAGCGCCGGCCGCCACCATCAGTCGAAAACTGCGAAGGGGTTGGCGCAAGCGGGATTGATCCCCGAATACCGCACATCGCGCAGCCCGCCATCGGCCGGCGCATCGAGCCAGTCGGTCGCGAGGATGAAATGCGTGACCACCTCGCGCCTGTAGATCTCCACCTTGTCCTGGACCGTGCTCGAGGCGGCAGCCACCAGGTCCAGAAGGCCGAAACGGCTCACGGTTCGCGTGAGGTCCCATTTCGGCCCCTCGCGGTTGCCCAGCCGCGAGGTGAGGATGGCCTCGATCTCGGCCTGGAACGCGGCGAAATCCTCGTCCGGCATGCGGAAGGGGCCCACCATCTGCTCGAGGCTCCGCCGGAGAAAGCTGCTGCGGTCGCGGCCAATGAACATCAGGGCCGCCACACCCGCCGCGCCCCCTGCAAGGGTGGCCCCCAAGACCAGTCTTCTGCGCGTGAACTTCATCGGGACCTCTAGAGCAATTCGGCCGCGCGCAACGACAGCGCTGCCGCGGTCAGGCTTGGGGTGGCGTTCAGGCAGGTCGGAAACACCGAGGCGCCGACAACCATGAGATTGCGGTAACGGTGGTGGATCTGCCTGCCATCCACCACGCTGTCCCCGGCGCGCGCCCCCATGCGGAGCGAGCCCTGGACATGGCCTTCGGTCCAGCGCCGCCCCATGATCCGGATCTCTTCGACAGGCAGGGGCGCAAGCACGTCCGGCAGGGCCTCCATGGCCTTCCGGAAGCCCCGCTCGGCATAGTCCGAACCGGGCACGGTGATGACCTCGACCGCGCCGCTGGACGGGTTCAGGGTGACCCGGCTGCGCAGATCCGGAATCTCCTCGGCGAGCACGAGCATCGACAGGCTTTCGCGCCAGCGCCCCCGTTCCGGGCGCAACCCGTGCATCCATCGGTTCTCGAAGAACAGCATCACCGCAGCGTGGTCCTTGCGGAAATCGCCCTCGGTCAGGGAATAGTTGATGCCGGTCGTTATCGTGCTGCCATCGTAGTTCTGCACGCCGTCCAGCAGGACCTCGACATTGTAGCCATGGGTCTCGTGCAGACCCTGGCCCACCGGGCCGTCATCGATCCCCGAGGCCAGAAGGATGGCCGGGCTCTGGATCGAGTTGGCGCCCAGGACGAAGAAATCGGCCCGCACCCGTTCGATCCGGCCGTCCTTTTCGAAAACCGCCTCTTTGACCAATCCGCCCTCGGTCTCGAACCTCAGGACCTTCGCGCCGGTCACGAGGTCGAGGTTTTCGTGGCTGAAGATGTGGTCGAGTTCGGCGAGGCCGGTGAATTTCGCGTTGACCGGGCAGAGGTAGCACCGGTTGGACGCGCAGCATGCAGGCCGGTTCGCCGTCGGAACGCGCGCCCGGGCGCAGGGCATGGCGAAATGCAGCTCCGGCTGCGCCGCCTTCATGAGCCGGTCGACCTGCGAGCCCCGGTGGGGCGGCTGCGGATAGGGGCGGCTGCGGGGCGAAAAGCGCCCGATCGCATCCTCCCCCGAGATCGCCATGATCTCCTCGGCTTCTGACAGGTAGGGTTCGAGCTCGTCATAGCTCAGCGGCCAATCCATGCCGACGCCGAAGCGCGTGGCAAGTTCGAAATCGCTGGGCAGGGGGCGCGGCGTCTGGGCATACCAGCAGTTCGTGCCGCCGCCGGTTCCGATCGTGTAGTGCCAGACCTTGTTTTCGCCGCCCGGCTCCGGGCGGTAGGTGAAGGTGTCTTCGATGTCGATCGCGCCGTTCTTTCCGTGCTCAAGCTGGGTGGCATTGTCCCATGTCTCGCCCCATTCGAGCATCAGCACCCGCTGGCGCGGCCGGTCGAGAAACCGCTGCAGGAAGAAGAGCGAGCCGAAGCCCGACCCGACGACGACGACATCATATCCCTGCCCCCCCGCCGTCATTGCCCCCGCCCCGCCAGTTTCTTGGCAATCGCGTAGCCCTTGTCGCCGAGCACCCTGCGCGCGAGGGCGCGCATCGCGTTGACATCGGTCAACGGCGTGCGTTTGAGCCTCACGCGCAGGGGCAATGTCCTGGCGCTGGCGCTGAGGGTGGCCAGCGACGCCGCCGGCGAGATCAGCTCGAAGCAATGGGTGCAGAGCACGGGCTTGCCGGAGGCGGCGGCGATCTGTTCTGCCTGGTGGTGCTCGCTTTCGATGAACAGCAGCGCATCGGAGCGGCGGAACACGTCGGCCTTGAAACTTCCGTGGGCGCCGAGCCGCCGCCGCGTTTCGGCATCCGGCAGGTCCAGCATGACAAGCTCGTCATACTGGATGTCCTGCCGCGCGAGCCACGCCTCGGTCTGGCCGCGGTAGCGTTCGAGCCGGCTCGTCACCAGCCTTCCGATGGGCATCGTGGGCCGGAAGAGGGGCACGGCCCTGTCCAGAAAGGCGGCGTAGTTCTCGCCGTCGTCGTTCTGCGCCTCCGTGGGATCGTGGCACAGCACACCGTCGATATCGACGCAGCTGTGCCTGAGAATGTCGTGGTGAAGGATGTTCCACTGGAAAAACCGCGGCTGGGTCACGGTCTCGAACACGAAATCCACCTCCGGGTGGTGACGGCGGTCGCCATAGACCGCGGCGAAGGTCACCTTTGCGGCAAGGCCCGCGGCCTCGACCCTTTCGCGGGCGGCGCGCATGGACTGCCCGCTGGAGATGCTGTCGTCGATTACCAGCGCATGCCGGACCGCAGCCGGCGGACGGTCGAGCTGGCGCACGCGGCGGGTGCGCCCGGCCGACAGGATGCGCCCCTCGCAGAAGCCCTCGAGATCGGCCATCGGCGCGTTCAGCCCGAGGCTCAGGAGGTTGGCCGCCAGAAGCCCGCTGCGCGGAATGCCCACGATCAGGTCGATATCCTCGGGCAGGAGCCCCATGCCGCGCAGGATCGTCGTGTTGAGGTCGTCCAGGGAACGAAAGTTCATGCCGTCACCACGCAGGCTGTTGGTTTCATCTGTCCGCCCCGGCCGCAGGCGGGGCCGCCTCCCCCCGGCGCCTGGGCCGGGATGGCCTCCTCGTGCCCCCCGTCCCTGTTTCCAGCTTGAGGATATCTGTCCACGCGGGTCATGGGTCTAGGCCAACACTCGCCGGATCATGGGCAGAGCCCGCTTGCGGAATTCCCCGGCCAATACCGCGCGTTTCGCCGGGAAGAGCCCCAGGACCGCCAGGCAACCGAGATAGCTTGCAAGGGTCAGAACGCCGATGCCACCCACGCCCGGGGCCGGGAGCGCGGGTCGCAGGTTGAAAAACACGCCGCCCACGACCAGGAGCGCTGCCAGATGCGGCAGCATGCTCGCCGCGAAATCCGCCAGCGACAGCGGCCCGCGCCGCGTTGCGATCCACCAGATCAGGGGCATCTTCACCACGATGTCCGAGATCGCATAGGCCCGCGCGATCCCCACCGCACCGTCCGGCAGGCCGATGACGAAAGCCGTCACCGAGATCAGCCAGCCCAGCCCGCTGGTCAGCACGATGTCGCGCCCGCGCCCCTGGCTGGTGAGCACCCATCCCACCGTCGAGGTCAGGATCTGGTGCATCCCCGCGATGCCCAGCCAGAAGAAGACCTCGCCCGCCGGCCTCCATTGCGGCCCGAGCAGCAGCGTGAAGACATCCTCGGCAAAGACGCTGAGCACGAGCAGCGCGGGATGCACCAGCAGGAGCATGACGCTGAGCGCCGTCGTGTAGCCGTAGGCATAGCGCGCAGGGTCGTTCCTGGCTTTCGACAGGTAGGGCAGTATGACCCGCCCGATCGGGTTCCGGATCTGCCGCAGCGGCATCAACAGAAGCGTATAGGCGCGGCTGTAATAGCCCAGCTCCACCGCGTCCCGGAACCGGCCGATCAGGGCGATGTCGGCATTGCGTTCGACATAGTTGAAGATGCTGCCCAGCGTCAGGCTCGACCCCAGGCCCAGCAGGCTGCGCATCTCGCCCTCGAAGGAGGGGCGATGCGGCGTGAACCCGCTGGCGATCCAGGCGCCGGAGCTGTTGATCAGCGCGGTGGTCGCCATCGCCACGAAAAGCGCCCAGTAGCTGCCGGTCACCGCGGCGAAGCCGGCCCCGGCCACGAAGCCGAGGGTATTGGCCGCCACCTCGATCCGCGCCGCGGCAACGAAATTCATCTGCCGCACCAGAAGGGCCATCGGGATGGATTGCAGGTTCCACAGGACCACCAGGCCGGAAAAGGCCACCAGCAGGCTGCTGACCCGCGGCTCGGAATAGAACTCGGCCTGCAGCGGCGCCGAGGCGACCAGCACCAGGGCCAGCGCCACGCTCACCAGGGCCGAGGTCGCGAACATCGCGCTGATCTGGCGTTGCGAGATCTCGGAGCGCTGGATCACGGTCAGGTGCACCCCCATGTCCTGCACGAGGCTGACCAGCGCGATGGAGGGCGCCACCATCGCCACGAGGCCGAAATCCTGGGGCACGAGCAGGCGCGCCATGACGATGCCGGACAGAAGATTGAGGCAGACCAGCCAGACCTGCGCGAGACTGGTGACGGCCAGGCCGCGCATCGCGCTCTGCGAAGAGCCCCGTTTCAACAGTCTTCCGAATATGCCGAACCCTCACATGTCTCTGTTGCTCCCCGGGGGCGGCGCGCCTAGCCCGGGTCCTGCGGTATCTTGAACCCTTCCAGAAGCGACTGGGCCGAGCCCGCGCCGAGCCCTTCGGTGGCCAGAAGCGGGAGCTCCACCTCGAGCACGTCCAGCGGCTCCATCGGCGTGTCCCGCGTCGCCTCGACCGTCTCGTAGCCTGCTGCGGTCTTCCGGGTGATGTGGAAGACCGGCTCGTCGAGATTGGCCAGATCGGTCGGGCTGGCCGCCAGGTTCGCCTCGGAATAGAGCGCGCTCATCAGCCGCATCTGGGCCTCTATCTCCAAGAGGTCCGATTGCGTCGCGACAAGCTCCTCGATCAGCAGGCGGCGCCGTTCGTTGACGAGATCCAGCCGCTCGCGGTCGGCGGTGTTCAGCTTCAGCTCGGCCTCCAGGCGCGCCGTCTCCAGATCCAGCTTCTCGGATGCGAGATCGGCCCGCGTCGTCGCCAGATCGCCGCGCCGCGCCGCCAGGGCCAGGCCCTTCTCGACCAGGGTGTCGATATTGGAGAGCTCTTCCTCGTTGATCGCGATCTGCGACTCCACCAGGGCGATCTGCTCGGTCAGGACCTCGATCTGCCGCCCCAGCAGCACCTTGAGGCTTGCGATCTGTTCGAGGCTCGCCTGATGCGCGGTGTTGCGCGACTTGAGGATCTCGCGTTCGAGGTCCAGAAGCTCGACCAGCTGCGGCTGGTCTGCCATCTCATCCGGGACGGCGATGTCCGTGCGATCCTCAAGTTCCGCCCGAAGCCGCAGCAAACTCGCCTGGTTCTTCATGAGTTCGAGGCTGAGCACCTCGTATTGGCCCAGGGCGTTCAAGGCGCGCCGGGTCGCGCCCAGCTCGACCGCATCCTCGATCCCGATCCCGCTGGCAAGGCTCAGGGCCTGAAGCACGGTGAGCCCCGGCACGAACGGGTAAGGGCCCGGGTCGCGCACCTTCCCGAGCACATAGATGGGGCGGTATTCGAGAACCTCGACCGATACGGTCACCAGGCTGCTTGTCCCCAGCTTGGAGATGAGACGCGCCGTGATGTCCTGCGCGATCGCCTCGACCGGGACTCCGGCGGCTGTAACCGTTCCGGCCATCGGGACCGAGATCGTGCCATCCGTCGCCACCGTGTATTCGCCCGAGACACCTGCCCAGACCTGATATTCGGTCGCCAGCGCATTCCATTGCCCGACACGGATCATCAGGGTGTCCTGCGCCGCGATGGCCACCGGCGCCTGCGTCTCGGCGCCGGCTGGCGGGACCGTCACCGCCAGCGACAGGGCCGCCGCGGCGAGAGACATCAGAAGGGTCCGGAAATACCTGTGCCTCATGCCAGCCCCTCCTCGAGCTGCGGTCTTTCCCGGCGCGACGGGGTCAGCATGCCGGCATCCAGGCTGTTCGGCGAGACGTTGCGCCGGATCTCCCGGATATGCCCACCGCACAGGACCACGCCGCTCAGGCGGCCGTCGAGTTCGGGATAATATTCCAGCAGGTCGGTCACGAGCCTGGTCGTGCTGCGCTCCCACTCGGCCAGCAGGAAGATCGCATCCATGTGGCGCGCGATGTCCCCCGCCAGGCGGCTTTGCAGGATCGGCGGCGCCAGCAGGATGACCCGGTCGTAGGTCTGGTTGATGGCTTCGATCTCGCGATTCTGGTTCGGCGCCCGCAGCGATGACAGCAGGATGCCGGCCTCGATGGCGTTTTCGAGAACCAGCACGTCGCTGCGATCCCGGCGCTTATCGATCCGGAACGTCTCTTTCCGCGTTCGCCGCTCGAAATCGGCCGGATGCTCGGCGGAGGATGCGTCGATGAACAGCGTGGTTTCGCCAATCCCCGCCGCGAAGTCGGCGAAGCGCTGCGCAAGCTGGCGCTGCTTCGTCGGGTCGATGCTGACAAGCGCCACCCAGCTGGTCCCGCGGGCCTCCGGGACACCGGCTGTCACCAGCAGCGATGACAGGGTCTGGTCCACGACGCGTTCGCTGTCCTCGGCATCTTGCGCTTCGGATTGCCGCTGGGCCTGGCCGAAACCGGGCCTTTTCCTGAAAACGCGCGTGAGCCGCCCCGGGTCCACGGCGCCGATCTCGGGCGCGAATCCCAGGAAGCGCAGCCCCAGCTCGTCGGAGAGGTCCGACCGGTTGCGCAGCCTGTTCGACCGGAATTCACGGAGAAGCGCGACAGCCCCCCCGAGCAGCGCCCCCAGGATGAGCCCCAGCGCCGCCATCTGCGTCTTGCGCGGGCTGCTGGGGTGCTCGGGTTCGGTGGCCAGCGAGATGATCTCGATCGAGGCGACCGGGAAGCTCGTCTGCTGGCGCGACAGCTCATAACGGCGCAGGAAATCGAGGTAGATTTCCATGTAACTTTCGGCGCGTTGTTCGAGAAGTGTAAGTTGACCCAGGACGTTACTGTCGGTGAGGTCGTTCTCACGTCGGAATTGTGCAAGGTCGACCGAGGCGCTCAGGCTTTGCGCCTCCAGCTGCTTAAGCCGTCCCTCAAGCCAGTGCGAGGCACCGCTCGCCGCTTCGAAATTCGAATCCAGCTGGAATTGGCGATAGGCTTCGCCATAGGCGCGGGCGATCCGGGTCGCCCGGACCGGGTCGTGATCGGCATAGATGATTTCGATGACGAAACTGCGCGCCACCCGTTCCACCTTCAGCTTCGACCGCAGGGCCTCGGCCGCCTTGTCGAGGGGCGAAACGGGGATCAACCCGTTCTCGCCGCCCTCCTCCGTCTGGTCCGGCTTTCTCTTCAAGACACCGAGAACGGAGCGCACCGCGCCCTTGACCTTGAGCATCGCCTGGCTCGTGACCGAGATCGGCGGCTCCATGAAATCGGGATCGTCTGCCAGGTTGAGGTCGCGCGCCACTTTCACCGCAAGCCCGCGGGACTTGACGATTTCCACCTCGCTCTGAACCGCGGAATCGGTCAGCGCCGCGAAGGGAATGGCGGAAACCTGGTCAAGAAGCTCGCCCCGAACCTCGTTCAGCAGAACCGTCTCGATCGCCCTGTATTCCGGGATCTCGGTGAAGGCGACGAATGCGGCGACAAAGAACCCACCAACGGCACCAAGGCCGATGACGGGCAATTGGCGACGGAGACGGAGCACGAGCCTGTTGAGGTCGATATACTCGCTGCCGCCCGCCGCGGGGCCACCCTTGGCGACGCGTGACGCATCCCCGTGGGTGTCTTGGTCAAAACCGGCATTCACCCAAATGCCCCCCGAAAACACTCAAAAAGTAGAAATTGCTGTTCTTCCTTCAGACCGAATTGTCATATGATTTCCTTCGCATAAGCAAGTCATTTACGTTAATCTTTCTTCCGGCGCGCAGGAATGAAGCATTTCATGGCAAAGGTTGACGTAGTAATCCCCGCTTACAATGCCGAGCGCACCATATCGGAGGCAATCGGTTCGATCCTGACCCAGACCGAACGCGACCTCCGGCTCATCGTCGTGGATGACGGATCGACCGATTCAACAGGGGCTCTGGTGGAGCGGATCGCCGCGCAAGACCGGCGTGTCACCTTGGTATCCCGAGAGAATGGTGGTGTCGTCGCGGCCCTGCAGACCGGCGTGAAGCTTCTGGAGGCGCCGTTCTTCGCCCGGCTGGACGCGGACGATATTTCCGCCCCGGACCGCCTCGAACGGCAGCTTGCCCTGATGGAAAACCGGCCTGAGCTTGTGGCCTCCTCCGGCGGGCATCAGGAAATCGACGCGGAAGGAAGGCCCACGGGCGTCACCTTCATTCCCGAACCGCTGGAACTGGCCGATCCGCGCGCGATCCCCGCGCGCGAGCCGCAGCTGATCCATTCCTTCCTGACGATGCGCACCGAGGCCTTCGTGGCGGCCGGCGGCTACCGCAGCGTGGTTTTGTCGGAAGATACCGACCTGTTCTGGCGTCTGATGGAACGCGGCCCCGTGGCGCTGGTTCCGGGGACGCTGGGCCAATACCGGATGCATGCCACCAGCCTGTCCTCGAAGGGGATCGTGAATGTGCGCATCCTGTCCGTCAGCTCGCAATTCGCGGCGCTGTCGGCCGTCCGGCGGCGCAGCGGCCGGGCCGATATCGCCTTTCCCCTGTCGCGGGACGAGGCCCAGCATCAGGGCGCAAGCATTGCCGCGCTGGCAGAGGCGGTGTCGGGCGCACTGGATGCAGAGGAACGCCACTGGTTCCGCGCAGCGATCAGCGCAAAGCTGATGGAACTGGCGGGCTACCGGCCGGTCGAACTGGACCTGGCGGATTGCCGGTTCATCGCCGAAAGCCTGACGCCGGAGCGCATCGGAAACCGCCCGGAGGCGCGGGAACTGGCCAAGATGAAGGCCGCGACGGCGGCCCGCCTTTTCCGGGCGGGCCATGTCCGCGGCGCGGCCGCCCTGACCGAGATATCGCGCCTGCCGGAAATCGCCGCGCGCCTCTCAACCGGCCGTTTTTATTGGAGAAAACACGTCTCGTGACGGATGAGACGCTGATATCGGTCTGCGTCTGCACCTTCCGGCGCCAGAGCCTCGCGGAAACGCTGCGCTCGCTCGCGCGCCAGGCCGTTCCGCCGCGTCACCGCGTTGCCGTGGTGGTGGCGGATAATGACACCGAGCCCAGCGCGCGCGACCTGGCCAACCGCATCGCGGCGGAGTGCGGCCTCGACCTGACCTATGTGCATGCCCCCGCCGGAAACATCTCGATCGCCCGCAACGCCGCCCTCAGGCTGGCCACGGGCGACTGGCTGGCCTTCATCGACGATGACGAGGAGGCCGGGGAGGGCTGGCTGTCCGCCTTGATCGCCGCCGCGGACCGGGAAGGGGCCGATATCGTTCTTGGCCCGGTCCTGCCGGTTTTCGATGCCGGGGCTCCGGAGTGGATGAAGGACGGGCGCTTCCACGCGATCTTTCCGACCATCAGGCGCGGACGGGTCACTGCCGGGTACACGTCGAACGCCCTGCTGCGGGCCAGCATCCTGCGCGAGGCGGGGCTGGAATTCGACCCCGCGCTCGGCCGGTCGGGGGGCGAGGATACGGCCTTCTTCGACACGCTCATCGGCCGGGGCGCGCGGATCTGCTTTGCGCCCGAGGCGGCGGTGAGCGAACGGGTCCCGCCCGAACGCGCGCGGCTCGGCTGGCTGCTCAGGCGCCGCTACCGCTCGGGTCAGACCCACGGCATGATCCTGCTTCGCGGCAGCCATGGCCCGGTCTCGCGTTCCGGGCAGGTCCTGCTGGCGCTGACAAAGGCGGGCGTCTCGGCGGCGGGCTTTGTTCTGTCGGCCTTCAGCCCCCGGCAGCGGGCGTTCTGGCTGCTGCGCGCCTCTCTGCATCTTGGCGTCGTCTCGCGACTGCTCGGCCAGGCCGAGATCCTGCAATACGGCCAGACCGGCCCCGAGGGCTAGCGGCCCGGCCGGAGCCTGCGCAGACGGGCCATGATCGGATAACGGAAGAGAGCGACCGCGCCGGGGCGCGACAGGAGGGGCCGGATCGCCCTCGCGATGGAGCGTGCCTTCAACCCGTCGATCGAGGCCGTGAAGGCCTTGGCCCGCTCCAGGGCCGCAAGATGCGCCTTCAGCGCCGCGCGCTCTTCCGCCGCGAGGGCCGTGCGCCGCGCGAACGCCCTGTCCGCCACGCACATCTTCTCGAGCACGGGGACAGACAGCCGGTGCGAGATCGAGCCCTCGCGCCTTGTATAGAGGTAGCCGGGCTCGGGCAGCAGCCAGGCGCGCGCGCCGGCGGCGAGGCAGGCGGCGACGAAGAGGAAATCCTCACCGATCCGCAGATTCGCTTCGTATCTAAGAGCTTGTTTTTCCAGAAACTCCCTGCGGAACAGCGGCTTGGAATAACCCAGGTTCGGGCCGGATCCGAACACGCGGTTGGACAGGATGAACTCGGCGAGCGAGAGGCGGCGCGCCTCGTCGATCTCCAGGATGGCGGCAGGCGGGGCGCCGGTGCCACGGTCCTCGAGAACCTCGTCGATCAGGATGTCGGCCTGCCCGGCCCCGGGACCGGCGGCGAGCCGTTCGAAACGGCCCGGGAGCAGCGTGTCGTCGGAATCCAGAACCGCCACCCACCGGCCGCGCGCGGCATCGAGCGCCGCGTTGCGCGCGCCACCGGGGCCCCGGTTCTCGGCGAGCCGGATCAGCCGGACCCGCGGGTCGTCGATGCCAGCCACGATTTCGGCCGTTCTGTCGGTCGAGGCGTCGTCCACAACGATCACCTCGAGCGGGGCGTTTCGCTGCGCCAGGGCGCTGCCGATGGCCCGGCCGATCGAGGCCTCGGCGTTCCAGGCGGGGATGATGACGCTGACCAGAGGACGGGGATTTGTCATCGTTTCCGGGCCATAAACTCGCGCAAGAAACCCGCGCCCCAGGAAAAATGCATGATCATTCCTGCCGGCACTGCGGCCAGAACGTCGAATTTTCTTCGATGAATGGCGAGAATTGCGCCATAAACGACACAGACGGAAACCCAGAAGACGAAGGGGGCGGAAAGCCACAACCACGCCCGGTTGGTGACCGCCGGGAGGCCGGCGATCAGCGCCACCACCGCCGAGGAAGGGACCGCGACGGGCAGCACCTGGCGCAGCCTGGGCCGGGCCCGGTGCTTGCGCAGCATGCGCGCCCTTGACCGCCCGTAGCGCCAGTATTGCCGCGCCAGGGGCCAGGGCCTGGCGCGGGGGAAATAGGTGACCTCCGTCCGATCCGTCATCCAGATCCGGAACCCTGCAGCGCCCAGCCGGTGATCGAGCTCGGCATCCTCGTTCTGGGCGAAGGTGGGATCGTAGCCGCCAACCGCCCTGAACGCGGCCAGCCGCATCAGCGCGTGGTGCCCGTGATAGACGAACCGGCCGCCCTTCCCCGTCCGGTGAGCGGCGCCGCCAGTGCCAAGCAGGGAATTCTGGGCCGCTGCGACGCCGGTCTGAAAACCCGGATGCTCGGCCCGCGTCGTCATGCTGACCACGACCGAATCCGCGCCGGTGCGCAGGGCCTCGGCGACCAGCGTGGCGCAGAAACGCTCGGGGTAGCGCGCATGGGCGTCCGCCCGGATCAGGTATTCGCACTCCCCTGCCGCAAGCTCGACCGCCCGGTTTATGCCCGCGCTCTGGATGCGGCCGGGATTGTCGACGAGACGGATCCGCGGCTCGGACGCGGCAAGCGCGGCCACGATCTCGCGCGTCCGGTCGGTGCTGCCGCCATCGGCGACGGCCAGCGAAAGATCCAGCCCTTGCGCGCCGCGGATCAGCGTGGCGATGACCTCTTCTATGTGGTCTTCTTCGTTGAGGGTCGGAATGACGACCAGAACGCGCCTGGCCGGACCTTCGGGCAGCTCCATGGAATTCCCGCCCTCCATCGGCTCAGCTCCCCCTCCCGCAGACCTTGTCGACGATCTGCGTGCATTCCGCGGGACTCAGCAGCCAGCGCTGGCAGGGAATGCCACGGGCGCGCTCCAGGGATGCCATGTAATCCTGCGCCGTGAGATCCGCGAACATTTGATGCAGGGCCTCCTCGATCGGTTCTTCGAGGACGGCACCGATCTTCAGATCCCTGAGGAATCTCCCCGTCTCGACGCCGGTTTGCGCAATGGGGACAGTGCGATGAAAGCCGCTTTCGTAAAGCCGGTTGGGCAGCAGCCAGGATGAGTTCTGACCCGCCTCGTAGAAATCCATGCTCCAGGCGAAATGAACGCCGCCATAGATTTCGGCAAGATCATCGGGGTATTTGAACGGCCCCTCGAACCGCATGTTCGGGACAGCCTCGAGTTCGGATGCAAGATCGGGAAAGATCGCGGTGCTTGGCCGGCCGCGAAGAATGACCTCGACCTTGCCGCCGAAGGCGCCTGCCAATTTTCCCAACAGGTCCAATGACCTGCGGCAGCGCAGAGCGCCAAACCAGCCAATGCGCCAGGCTGGCCCCGGGGGCGTTTCGGCGGCGCGCTCCGCCGGGCCGGGGCCGAAGACCTTGTTTTCGACCAGAAGCATCTCGCTGCCTTCGAACGCCCTGCCCAGATGCCTGTCGACGAAGGCCGGAGAGCTGGTGATGACCAGGTCGACCGACCGGGCAAGCCGGCGCTCTATGCCGCGAAAGACCGCCCCCGCCCCCCCCTCGGACAGGAGGAGCCGGTGCAGATCGAGGCATTCATATACGAGCCTCGGCCTGTTCGGCAGCCTTCGGGCGACCGAGGCGGCAATGACGAGCATCTCCAGGTTCCGGGCGACGATGGCGTCGGCATCGTGCAGATGTCGGGTAAGCCCGCCCATCCGCCCGGCCAGGACCCGGGCGACCGCCCCGGCGCGATGCGCCAGGCGGGCGTCATGCGTGACGCCCAGGCTGAGCGCATCAGGGGCCGGCAGGCCGCGGCCGGTCAGGTCTGCGCGCTGGAATCCGGCAACAGCCACCTCAGCGCCGCCCGTCCTGAAGACGGCAATGCGCCGGGCGACCGCGGGGTCCATGAGATCATGGACCAGATAACCGATCCGTCTCCCCATGCCCGTCAGTAAAGCTCAGGACCATCGGTTCGGAAACGATTATTTCTCGGTGACGCCGGCGTGAGGCCGCATCTGCGGTGAAATCACTTTCGGGCGATAAGCCTGCGGGCGGTCCACAGGGCGCGGGAGACCAGCGCATCGAACCGAAATGGCAGGACGAGGCCCAGGAGGTAGCCAACCTGCAGCAACGCGGCAGATCCCATCAGAAAGAAGGGGGATGGCCCGGCCCCCTTTGCCGCGAAGAGGTAAACAAGGCAAATGCCGCCGACAACAACGGCGCTCAGGATCACCAAGCCTGCAAGCTTGAAGTTCCTGCCAGCGACCAGGCCCGCCAAGAGCAATAGAGAAACCGTCGGGAGGTCCACCTGCTGCACCCTGTTTTTTTCTGCTCGTTATGCTCAATCTTCCTGCGGAGCGAGAGTCGAGTCAAGCCGCGCGCCCTGCGGGGAGGCATTTGAGCGGGAGGGCGCGCGCATCGGAGATCGCAGCGCATATTGATACGCGTCCCGGAAACGGATTGTCTACGTTCCGGCAACAAGGCGAAATCGTTTGTTTACAGGTTATTGCATCTGAACTAACGTTAATTCTGTTTTAATGCGGGGGCGTTTTTTTTGAAGGCGATATCGGCTGTGAGTTGAGCAGCGCGCGCCAGGGCAATCACAGAACAAAACAAGTGATGGCCGTTGGCGCTGGTCGAGTTTCGCTGAGGTGACCCAGACAAAATCGAATGAATAACCCAACACTGGGGCGCCGTCTCGGACTGACCGCATGATATAGTTCAGAATACATACCTGGTGGGGGCATTATGGGGTATTCTTTTAAGATAAGTGACGCCGTTGCGGCGCCACATACAGAAGCGCGTCACCAGCGATCGGGATATCCTGCCGCGGGCACTGCCAAGAAAGCGCTGAAGAGGCTCGTTGATATAGCAGCTGCTCTCGCCGGGCTGATTCTCATGGCGCCGCTTGGGATTCTCGTCGCAGCGATGATTTACGCGACCGAGGGCGGGCCGATCTTCTTTGGCCACGAACGGGTCGGACGGCATGGGCGCCGGTTCAAATGCTACAAGTTCCGGACCATGGTGCGGGACAGCGAGGCCGTTCTCCAAGCCCACCTGAAAAACAACCCCCTGGCGCGTGCCGAATGGGAGGCGCGGCGCAAGCTGAGAAACGATCCGCGCGTCTCTCGGCTGGGCGAGATCCTGAGGAAGAGCAGCGTCGATGAGCTTCCGCAGCTCTTCAACATCCTGCGCGGCGACATGAGCCTTGTCGGCCCGCGCCCCATCGTCCAGGACGAACTGCAGTATTACGGCGAGAACGCCCGGTTCTACCTGAGCGTGCGGCCCGGCCTGACCGGCCTTTGGCAGACAAGCGGGCGCAGCGACACAAGCTATTCGCAACGCGTGATGCTGGATACCGAATACGCCCTGACCTACAATTTCTGGCTCGATGCAAGGATCGTCCTGAAAACGGCAGAGGTCGTGCTGACCAGAGAGGGCAGCTACTAGCGCGCCCCTCATCCCCTCCCGGGCATGTGCCGCGCGCAGGGACGGTTGCCCGCCGCCTGCCCCGGCTCCGGCGACCAGGCGGTCCCCCGGGCCATCCGGGCGGGCTAGGATCCGCGATGGAGCGCGACCACCTCGCCGCGCCCCGCCCCGTCGCCCAGATGCGCGCGCAGTTGGCGGCGCATGACGGCCCTGACGGACTCGAGTATCCGCTCGGCCCTGCCCTGGTAGAAATGCAGCTCGCAGGGCACCTCGTCGTGCAGCGCCCGATCAGGAGCGGGAGCGAAACCCATCCAGGCGATGACCGGCATATGGCCCAGGGCCTGGTCGGCCACCACCCAGGCCTCGGGCATCAGGACCAGCCTCAGGTTCCTGAGCCCCGGCAGATCGAGCCAGATCGGGTCCGCCTCGGTCCGGCGCGCCAGCGCCCGCCGCACCTTGTTGTAGCAATCGGCATCGATCTCGGCCGGCCTGACCGACAGCGCCGGGACCTGCCTATGCCGGTCATAGGGGCCCCTCATTCGTCTCCGGCGAGTTCCGCCTCGCCGTCCCAGCCGGCCGCGCGGGCCCGGGCGAGCGCCGATGTCTGGATCGCGAGGTAACGGTCCCGGAGGTCATCGGGAAGGTTCGCAACGCGAAAGCCGTATTTCTCCCATTCGGCATCGACCTTTTTCCAGAGATCCTCGACCCCCTGCACCAGCCAGCCCTCGCAGGTCTCGGTCCGGGGAATGATCCCGAAGGCCCAGGCGTCGCGGATGATCTTGGCCGTATCGGTCATGCCGCCGTTCAGGTCCTTGTCGATGCCGACATAGCGCTTAGGTCCGGACATGGCTCTCTCCTAGCTCGTGAGGCTCGCGAACAGCGTGGGCAGCTTCTCGGGCAGCCGCGCGACGTGGTCCACGATGGTGTAGTTGTTGGCCCCGAAGATGCGTTTGACATAGGCGTCCGCGTTGGGGTCCAGCGTGAGGCAATAGGTCAAGACGCCCTTGGCCTGAAGCTCTTCGACCGCCTTGCGGGTGTCGTGGCGCAGGTGCTGGGGGTCACGCTCGTCGATGTCGGCGGGCTCGCCGTCGGTCACCAGCAGGATCAGCTTGCGCCGCTCGGGCTGTTTCAGAAGCCCCGCGCCGGCATGGCGCAGCGCCGCGCCCATGCGGGTGGAGAGCCCCCCTTTCATCCCGTCGAGCCGCGCCTTGGCCTCGTCATCGAACCTCTGGGCGAAATCCTTGAAGCGGTAGTAATGCACGTCATGCCGCCCGTCGGAGGCGAAGCCGTGGATGGCGAAGGGGTCGCCGATGCCGGCCATGGCGGTGGCCACAAGGGTGGCGGCCTCGCGGGTGAGGTCGAGCACGGTCTTTTCGGCGCCCTCCACCGGGTCGTTGGTGCTCTCGGACAGGTCGAGCAGCACCGTCACCGCGAGATCGCGCGAGGTGATGACGTTGCGCATGGTGATGCGCGGGTTGGGCTGTTCGCCCATCCGGATCGCCACCATCGCGTCGACGGCGGCGTTGATGTCGATCTCGTCGCCATCCTCCATGTTCCGCACCCGCTGGACGCCCGCGGGGCTGAGCATGTCGATGATCTGGCGGATGCGGTGGGCGATGGGCTTGTGCTCGGCCAGGATGTCCTCGACGGTGGCCGGGTCGCCCCTGGTCGCGCGGCGCTCGTAGACCGTCGCCCAGTCGGGACGGTAGAGCTGCACCTGGTAGTCCCATTCCTGGTAATGGAACGGGGCCGAGATCGGCTCCTTGCCCCACATGTCGTTGAAGCTGGTTGTCGCCTCGCCCGCGTCCTCATAGGGCATGAACTCGTCGCTGCAGACCCAGATCTCCTGCGCGTCGTCGCCGGCGAGTTCTGCATCGACCTCATGCGCCATCTCCATGACCGAGACATGCTTGCGGACCTGCCGCTGCGAGGCGGGGACGTATTCCGCACCGTGGGCGTCCCAGTCGAATTCCTCGAACTCCCAGACGAAGCGGTTGTCGTCGCGGTGGGGAATGCGGAGCGTGTTGAGCACGCGCAGGCTGGGCACCTCCTGCCGCGCGGCGAAGATGTGGAATAGCTCCATCCCGAGGTGCCAGGAGAAGCCGTTGTCCCGCGCCCTGTCGGCGATCCCGGCGTGGAACTTCGCGCCCAGCGCGTCGAGCTCGGCATTCCCGGTCGCGGCCCCGGCGTCGTTGAGGAGAAGCGCGACGCGTTCCAGCGCCTCGACGGTCGGGTGTTCGAGCTGGCCCTTGTGCTCGACCGCAAGCAGGCGGTTCCAGAGCTTGGCGAGGCCCGGGAAGTCCTGCGCCGCGCACCATTCGACGCGGGCGTCCTCGATGAGCCCGATGAAGAACATCTGCGCGGGGCTGAGCTGCTCGGCCGAAACCGGGGCCGTGGTGTACTGGATATGCGCCGCCTGGTGGGCCACCATGGCGCGGTAGAGGTCGAATCCGGGGATGTCCGCGATATCGTCGAGCGCGTCGGGCAGGTGCATGACGTGGTGCTCGACATAGGGGCGGAAGCCCTCGTAATCGGCCGCCGTGGGGCGCAGGAAGAAATCCCGGCCCCAGAGCGCGCGGAGGTAGAAATTGAGCTTGCGCTGCGCGTCGATGAACAGCGTGCCGCGGCGCTCCTGCTGGAGCATCTTGCGCGCGTCGGGACTTTCCAGCGCGAAGTATTTCACGAGGTTCGGCAGGTCGCGCTTGTAGGCGTCGGCGCCGAAATTGGCCCAGCGGCGCAGGCCGGAGAGCGTCAGCTTGGACAGCAGCTCGTCGATATGGGCCAGTATGGGGCGCAGGCCCCGCGCGGCCTTGGCCGAAAGCTGGTGGATCAGCGCGAGATAGCCGCGCAGCAGTTCGGGATCGCCCAGCCGCCGCGCCGCCGTGGGCAGCGAGGAGAACAGAAGCGCGATGACCTCGCCCGAGGTCATGGAGCTGAGCTTCATCGCCGCGCCGACGCAGTCGCGGATCACGTCCTCGCCGCATTCCTTGACCACCGCCGGCATGTTCTCGAGATAGGCGAGCACCAGGTCGTGGCCCCGGCCCAGATTGCACAGCCCCTTGGCCCCCTCCATGTAGTCGGAAAGGCCGGCGGGCGACATCACGCGGGCGGCCTCGTGGAAAGCCGGCTCGATCGTGTCGAGCAGCTCCGGCGGCATTTTCGCGAAACAGGCGCGGTAGTCGTCGAGATTCAGGGTCATGGCCTGTGCTCCGCCGTCAGACGAAGAAGGTCTCCACCGCCGCCTGCAGCGTCTGGCGCATGTCGGGATCGTCGGTCAGCGGGGTGACAAGCGTCATCTGGCAGGCCGCGCCGGGCTCGATCCCCTCGGCGATCATCTGGCCGGCATAGACCAGCAGGCGGGTGGAAATCCCCTCGTCCAGGCCATGGCCCTTGAGGTTGCGGGTGCGGTGGGCGATCTGGACCAGCTTCATCGCGGCCTCGCCCTCCACCCCGGTCTCGCGCGCCACGATCTCGGCCTCGAGCTCGGCCTCGGGATAGTCGAAATCGAGCGCCGCGAAGCGCTGCTTGGTCGATTGCTTGAGGTCCTTCATCAGCGACTGGTAGCCGGGGTTGTAGGAGATCACGAGCTGGAAATCCGGGTGCGCCTCGATGATCTCGCCCTTCTTGTCCAGGGGCAGCGTGCGGCGGTGGTCGGTCAGCGGGTGGATCACCACGGTGGTGTCCTGGCGCGCCTCGACGATCTCGTCGAGATAACAGATCGCGCCGATCCGCGCCGCCATGGTCAGCGGCCCGTCCTGCCACTTGGTGCCGTCCTTGTCGAGCAGGAAGCGGCCCACCAGGTCAGAGGCGGTCATGTCCTCGTTGCAGGCGACGGTGATCAGCGGGCGGCCCAGCCGCCAGGCCATGTATTCGACGAAGCGCGACTTGCCGCATCCGGTCGGCCCCTTCAGCATCACCGGCATCCGCCGGGCATAGGCGGCCTCGTAGAGTTTCTCTTCCTGGCCGACGACCCGATAGAACGGCTCGGCCTTCACCTTGAACTGTTCGACGTCGTGCTTGGTCATTGCTGCCTCCCCGGTTTGCCCCGGCCCTGGGAGGAGGGCCGGGGGCGTTTCGCTCAGACGGGCTTGCCGCGATAGACAACCATCTCGGCGCCCTTGGACTGGGCGTAGTTGTCGTAGCCCACCAGTCGCACGTGGTTGTTCGGATGCGCCTTGTGGCAGGCCTCGGCCTCGGCCAGGATCCGGTCGACATCGGTCTCGCCGAACATCGGCAGCTTCCACATGTACCAGTAATGGTCGAAGGCGTTTTCCGGCTCGGTGTGCTCGACGGCCGGGTTCCAGCCTTTCGACACGATGTATTCCACCTGCTTGCGGATGCGGTCGGCATCCATCTCGGGCAGGTAGGAGAAGGTCTCGAACTTGCGGCTTTCGACGTCGCCGAGGCTCGATTTGTAGTCCTGCATTTCACTCATGGGTCTTCCTCATGTGCATGGGGTGGGGTCGGGCCCCGGACGCGCCGGGGCCGCCGGTCCGGTTAGCGGTGCTGGACGTCGAGCTTGTCGACGGTGTCGAACTCGAACTTGATTTCCTTCCAGGTCTCCATCGCGGTGGCGAGCTCGGGGCTCGACTTCGCGGCGGCGGTCAGGATCTCCTTGCCCTCTTTCTCCAGCTCGCGGCCCTGGTTGCGGGCCTCAACGCAGGCTTCCAGAGCCACCCGGTTCGCCGCGGCGCCCGCGGCGTTGCCCCAGGGGTGGCCCAGCGTGCCGCCGCCGAACTGCAGCACGGCATCGTCGCCGAAGATCGTCACCAGCGCCGGCATGTGCCAGACATGGATGCCGCCGGAGGCCACGGCGAAGGCGCCGGGCATCGAGCCCCAGTCCTGGTCGAAGAAGATCCCGCGCGAGCGGTCTTCCTTGACGTATCTCTCGCGCAGCAGGTCGATCCAGCCCAGCGTCGAGGCGCGGTCGCCCTCCAGCTTGCCCACCACGGTGCCGGTATGCAGGTGATCCCCGCCCGACAGGCGCAGCATCTTGGTCAGCACCCGGAAATGGATGCCGTGGTTGGGGTTGCGGTCCAGCACCGCGTGCATGGCGCGGTGGATATGCAGCAGCATGCCGTTCTCGCGGCACCAGTTGGCCAGGCCCGTGTTGGCCGTGAACCCGCCGGTGAGGTAGTCGTGCATGATGATCGGCGCGCCGATCTCCTTGGCGTATTCGGCCCGCTTGTACATCTCCTCGGGCGTGGGCGCGGTCACGTTCAGGTAATGACCCTTGCGCTCGCCGGTCTCGGCCTCGGCCTTGTTGATGGCCTCCATCACGAAGTCGAAGCGCTGGCGCCAGCGCATGAAGGGCTGCGAGTTGACGTTCTCGTCGTCCTTGGTGAAGTCGAGCCCGCCGCGCAGGCATTCATAGACGGCGCGGCCGTAGTTCTTGGCCGAGAGGCCCAGCTTGGGCTTGATGGTGCAGCCCAGCATCGGGCGGCCGTATTTGTTCATCACGTCGCGCTCGACCTGGATGCCGTGGGGCGGGCCGCCGCAGGTCATCACATAGGCGATCGGGATGCGGATGTCTTCGAGGCGCAGCGCGCGCACGGCCTTGAAGCCGAAGACGTTGCCGACCAGCGAGGTCAGCACGTTGACCACCGAGCCCTCTTCGAACAGGTCGATCGGATAGGCGATGAAGGCATAGAACGCCTCGTCGCTGCCCGGCACGTCCTCGATCGCGTAGGCGCGGCCCTTGTAGTAGTCGAGATCGGTCAGCAGGTCGGTCCAGACGGTGGTCCAGGTGCCGGTCGAGCTTTCGGCGGCGACGGCGGCGGCGGCTTCCTCGCGCGGGACGCCCTCCTGCGGGATGACCTTGAAACAGGCCAGGAAGTCGGTGTCCTTGGGGGTGTATTCGGGCATCCAGTAGGTTTCCCGGTATTCCTTCACCCCGGCGGTGTAGGTCTTGGTTTGATCCTTCGGCATCTGGGTCTTTCCTCCTCGGTCGAGCCTTGCCGGGAGTCGTAATTGACCCGCGAAATAGATAACACTAAATTGTTTTTATCTTAATGATAGAGTTTTGATTATGGCTAGAATGATCACCCCAACCCTTCAGCAGATGCGGCTCTTCGAAGCCGTGGCGCGGCATGGCAGCATCACCCGGGCGGCCGAGGAGGTGCACCTGACCCAGCCTTCGGTGTCGATGCAGGTGAAAACGCTTGAGGAAAAGGTCGGCATGCCGCTCACCGAGCAGATCGGCAAGGCGCTGCACCTGACCCGCGCGGGCGAGGAGGTGGCGGCGGCCTGCCGGGACATCCTCGGCCGGCTTTCCGAGATGGAGACGGCGCTGGAAGACCTGCATGGCGAGGTCGGCGGCCCGCTTTCGGTGGCCGTGGTCTCGACCTCGAAATACTTCCTTCCGCAGCTGCTGGGCAGTTTCAAGCGGCGCTTTCCGAAGGTGGAGCCGCGGCTGCAGATCACCAACCGCGAGACGGTGCTGGCACGCCTGCGGGACAATGTCGACGATCTCTACATCATGGGCCAGCCGCCCGAGGAAGAAGCGGTGATCGCCGAGCCCTTCCTCGAGAACGTCATCGTCTTCGTCGCCCGGCCGGATCATCCCCTCGTCGGCCGGCGGTCGATCCCGCTGTCGCGGATCGCCGAGGAGAACGTGATCCGGCGCGAACTGGGCTCGGGCACCCGGCAGGCGGTGGAAAAGCTCTTCGCCGCCGCGGGCGTGGACCTTGCCACGCACATGGAGTTCGGCGACAGCGATGCGATCAAGCAGGGCGTGATCTCGGGCCTCGGGGTGGCCTACCTGTCGCTGCACTCGTTGCGCCTCGAACTTGCGGCCGGAGAGATCGCGGTGCTTGACGTCGAAGGCTTCCCGCTGCGCCGGCGCTGGTACGCGGTGCACCGCAAGGGCAAGCGCCTGTCAAACGCGACCCGCGCTTTCCATGACTACCTCCTGACCGAGGGCGAACAGGAAGTCACCAAGGCGGACCGTGGCCCCGTGCGCTGGCAGTGAGCGGGACATCCGACACCGTTCCGGCCGACAGACGGGCGCATCCGCAGCCTTCGCAAGTTCAGGCGTTGCCGAGCCGAGACCTGCTATCCACCTTCTAAACGGGCCAACAGCACGACCTCGCTGTCTTCTTTGATCGGCGTGAACCAACTGTCGTTGTACATGATCCCGTCAATGGCGACAGACACGCCCCTGTCGAGCTGGGGCCGGAGGGCCGGGTAGCGTTCGGCCAGCCCATCCAGCAATTCGCGCAGCGTACCTGCCTCGATCTCCACCTCGGTCTGGTCCCCGATGGCAGAGGCAAGCGACCCCCAGAGCCGGACCTTAACCATCGGTCCCGGGCCCCTGCTACTTGGACCGTATCGCCGCGAGGACCTTCGGCGGCGATAATGGCAGGTCGGCCAAGCGCACGCCTGAAGCGTCGGAGACCGAGTTGGCAACCGCTGCAAGCGGCGGCACGATCGACGTCTCCCCCACACCGCGGACGCCATACGGGTGCCCGGGGTTGGGAATCTCGAGGATCACCGTGTCGATCATCGGCAGGTCGGACGCGACCGGAATGCGGTAGTCCAGGAAGCCGGGGTTCTGAAGGGTGCCGTCCTCTCCGTAGACGTACTCCTCGTTGAGCGCCCAGCCGATCCCCTGTGCGGCACCGCCTTGGAACTGGCCTTCGACGTAGTCCGGGTGGACGGCCTTGCCCGCATCCTGGAATACGGTGTAGCGGAGGACCTTCACCGCGCCGGTTTCCGGATCCACCTCGGTATCCACCATGTGCGTAGCAAAGCTGACGCCGGCGCCCTCGGCATTGACCTCGAAATGCCCTGCAATGGGCCCGCCGGTATTCGAGGCGATGGCCGCGATCTCCTCGAGCTTCATCGGCGGGAACTCCCCTGCATTGGGGCCCGACGGCTTGGCAGCGCCGTCCTCCCAGACAACGGCGTCCTCGTCGATGCCCCACACTTTCGCCGCGCGCCTGCACATCTCGCGCTTGGCGGCGCGGGCCGCCTCGATCGTGGCAAGGCCCACTGCGAAGGTCACGCGGCTGCCATCGGTCACCTCGTTCTGGCCCAGCGACCCGGTATCGGCGATCACCGTGCGAACCTTGCCGTAGGGAATGCCCAGTTCTTCGGCCGCCATCATCGACATCGACGCGCGCGAACCGCCGATATCCGGGTTCCCCTCAGTCAGCGTCACCGTTCCGTCGGGCGTGATGTTGAGGCTCACGCAGGTGTCGCCACCGAAGTTGAACCAGAACCCGCAGGCCACGCCGCGCCCCTGGTTCGGCCCGAGCGGCGCGGTCCAGTGGGGGTGGTCTTTGGCGGTACGCAGCGTCGCCTCAAGACCGATGGCGCGGTAGGTGGGGCCGTATGACGCCCGCGTGCCCTCGCGCGCGGCATTCTTGAGACGCACCTCGAGGGGATCAAGGCCGAACCCCTTGGCGAGTTCATCGATCGCACTTTCGACCGCGAAGGCCGCGATCGGCGCGCCGGGGGCGCGATACGCCGCCTGTCTTGGCCGATTGGTGACGACGTCCCAGCCGATGGTCCTGAC
>ENA-ORCU01000193-ORCU01000193.1-marine-metagenome-genome-assembly--contig:-NODE-193-length-30346-cov-3.220093_pt1 | contig 30346 bp, 16 predicted proteins | sample MGYA00248631_ERZ508512 | MGnify/ENA primary metagenome ERZ508512 (study PRJEB26183, sample SAMN06268844) | marine metagenome | isolation source: Tt an P1 anaerobic enrichment on pine from sediment taken...
CCAAGGAAATGGCGTCGACCTCCTTTAAAAAGGGGCTGTTATTTCTTCTTAGAATTAAAGACATATCATTTCGTCTATATTATTATTATTATGGGTTGGCATTTGTTTTCTGGGTAGCCGGCGTGGGTTCAAAAGAAACTGCTGCAATTTTGCCTATTGTCATTTTTCAGTATGAATGGTTATTTTTTCAGGACTTAAGTTTTAAATGGTTTAAAAGCAAAATAAAACTTATCGTATTGATAATAGGCTTTCTTTTAGTATTGGCATATATTTTCTTAGGATCAACTCCCATTGACAAATTGAAATCAATAAATGATTTCTCGAACAATGAGTTCACCTACATTGAACGGTTACTGACACAACCCCGCGTTATCGTTCATTACTTAAGTCTCATTTTTTTTCCCCATCCATCGAGATTAAATTTAGATTATAATTTTAAACTGTCCCATTCATTAACAGACCCATTGTCCACCACTTTGGCTATTCTTTTTCTTGGTGGAATATTTTTTTTATCGTCGATAATAGCAAAGAGAGATAAAATACTATTTTTTTCTATTTTCTGGTTTTTTTGCACATTACTTATCGAATCGTCAGTGATACCCCTCGCAATCATTTTTGAACACAGAACGTACATGCCTTCTGCAGGTATAATTTTATTGGTAGTATATATAGCTTACCGCTTAAACCGTCTGTCAAAAAAAAACTTCATTGGGGTAATAATGTCAGTCGCCATACTAATCGGATATTGGACATATACGAGAAATATTGTATGGCAAGATGATTTTGGACTTTGGCAAGATTGTATAAAAAAATCTCCATACAAAGCAAGACCTTACAATAATGCAGGTTTATCATTAATTAATAAAGATAAACCTGAAGAGGCAATTGTTTGGCTTAAGAAAGCGATATCACTGAACCCCAACTATCCAAAAGCCTTAAACAATATGGGAGTCGCTTTACTGGAAACTGAAAAACCAAGTCAAGCGATACCATTTTTACTTAAGTCAGCAGAGATAGACCCTCTTTTTTCAGGCCCTCGCTATAACTTAGGAAATGCTTATGCAAAATTAGGAAAACTCGACCAGGCTATTTTTCACTATTCTGAGGCGATAAAATTAAAAACCAATTATGTTAAAGCCTACAATAACCTTGCGAACGCATATAACAAAACCGGATTATCTTACCAGGCTATTGAAATCTACAGGAAAGCGCTTGAGATAGATCCTACCTATGCAGAAGCACACTCCAATCTTGGGACAACATTATTCAACTCCGGGAAGTTTCGCTCAGCAATCTTTCATTTTCGAAAAGCCCTTCAAATCAACTCTCGCTACGACGAGGCTCAAGATAAGTTAAAAATTGCCCAAAAAAGCATCACTTACGCAATAAAACAAATCGACATCAACCTTAAAAAGATAGAAGGTTTACCAAGATCTTCTGAATTACATTTACGAACAGGCATCCTTTTAAGAAAAGTTGAGAATTATGAACAAGCGAAAAAACATCTTGAGAAGGCATTAACCCTTAATCCTAACATGTTAAACACCTTATACAAACTTGCCGCCAATGCAGCAGAAACAGGATGCTATGATGATTCAATCTTTTACTGCCAAATAATACTTATACACCGCCAAGACATCCCGGCAGTATACTATAACATGGCGTGTTTCTATTCATTGATGGACCATAACGATGAAGCCCTGAAATGGTTAGAAAAGGCAATATCCGTCGGTTACAAAAATTGGTCTAAAATACAAACTGATGACGACTTACGTAATTTTAGAAATTCGAATGCCTTCGAATCTTTTAAAAAAAATCACCCTTATTCTGACATACTTAGCAGCGTCAAACTCAATACCCATAATATGGTATCCGAGAATAAAAAATGTCTTTATGATTAATAATTCTCAGTAGCATTTGGGCTAACAAATAAATATTCTATAGTTTTTAATATTTTCTGTATAGCAAATGAAAGGCAACCGGAAATAAATCCCATCAACGACATGAAGTTATCATCCTTAATAAAATCTATTTTTTTTGTTTTCTTGTTCAGTCTCATAGTTATTATCATTTACGCACCCAGCATTGATGCGCCATTTGTATTTGATGATATATCCAACATTGTTGACAACCCAGAAATCAGACTCGACGAAATAAATTATCTCAACCTGAAAAAAGCTGCATTTTTCGGCAGATCAAGGCCAGTTGCTCGTCTTACATTTGCTTTTAACTATTATATTCATCAATACAGCGTAGTAGGATATCACATCGTTAATATACTGATCCACATCTTGAACGGTATATTTTTGTTTTATCTTTTCAAGTATACCCAGATTTTATCTGACAGGAAGCAGGTTTATAGATCTGCAACTGTTAAAGTGTCAGGGGCACATTTCTCTTTTCAAGAAATAATAGCATTCTTTGCAGTACTACTTTGGATAACCAATCCTTTACATACAGAGTCTGTCACCTATACGGTTCAGAGAATGAACAGCCTTGCAACAATGTTCAGTATCTTATCTCTTCTGTTTTTTGTGACCGGACGACGCACACAAATTCGTTCTTCTTTAGATGCGAAATCTTTCATCGAAAAAGACCCCGACGTTTCCATACGCCCATATCCCTTTGATCCAGCACGAAAAATTTTCAAATATCGAATGTACTTTATAGCGTCGATCATTTCTTTAATAATGGGGATGGGTTGCAAGGAAATTACTGCCATAATGCCGCTAATGATAATTTTATATGAATGGTTTTTTTTTCAGGATTTAGGTACAACGTGGATCAAAAGGCAACTATCATTTTTAACAATTATGATTATAATCGTTGTGGGTATAGCCTTTTTGATAATTGGTCCAGATCCTTTTGCAAGATTCAGTTCTATTAAGGACTTTGCAAACAATGAGTTCACATACACTGAAAGAATTTTGACCCAACCTCGCGTCGTCTTGTATTATATACAACTTTTATTATTTCCCCACCCTTCAAGATTAAATATTGATCATGAATACGATCTTTCACAAACTATTTTCGATCCTCCCAGTACGCTATTTTCATTAATAATCATATGCTGTCTGCTATCATTCGCGTTTTATATAAGAAAAAAAAATAAAATATTATCTTTTTCAATATTTTGGTACTTTGCAACATTAATTATTGAATCGAGCATAATCCCACTTGCAATAATATTCGAGCATCGAACATATCTCCCTTCCACATTCTTTTTCCTTTCAATTGTTTATTTGCTGTTCAAAATGATATCAAAGAATTCGATAATTATAGGATCTCTTATTCTTTTTATTGGAATATCCGGTCTGTGGACCTTTCAGAGGAATTTAGTTTGGGGTGACGATGAGGCTCTCTGGAGAGATTGCGTAGAAAAATCACCTTCAAAAGCACGTGCTAATAACAATTTGGGCATTGTTTTGCTATCAAAAGGCAAAATCGATGAAGCGATCAATTATCTTTCACTTGCAATTAAAATAAACCCAGAGTTTGCCATTGCGCATAACTCACTGGCGGTCGCATTTCAGGAAAGGCATCAATATGACATAGCAATTGAACATTACAAAGAGGCGTTGCAGATTAAATCCAATTTTATTGAAGCATATAATAACTATGGAGTCCTTTTAAAAAAATTACGAAGATACGATGAGGCTATAACAACTTTTAAAAAGGCAATCGAAATAAAACCGAATTCGATAAATGCCTATATCAATATGGGTTTGACTTATCAGAAACAGAAAAACTTAACCGCAGCCACTGAATCGTATTTAAAGGCGTTAAAAGTAGATCCTGGCTGCTGTAAATGCCTAAATAATTTAGGGTTATCACTACTGGGACAAGGGAATGCAAATGCAGCTATAAACTATTTTGAGCAGGCTCTTCAGATCAATCCTAATTTTTCCGAGGCTTACGTTAACCTCGGTCTTTCCGCAAACAAGTTAGGAAATGATACCGAAGCAATAGATTATTATAAAGTAGCACTGAAAATATCCCCTAATTTAGCAGAAGCCCACTACAATATGGGGAATATTTTCGATAGAAATGGAAGGCTGAATCGCGCAAAAACACACTATTTGGAGGCATTGCGTATAGATCCAGACTACACTGAAGCAGCGAACAACCTTGCGTTAATATACGATGCTCAGAACCGCGGAACCGAGGCCGAGAAACTATTTAAGCAGGCCGTAGAAAATAACCCCGAATTTGTCGAAGCATATAATAATCTCGGTCTGTTATTGATGAAATGTAAAAAATATGATGAAGCGACTCTATATCTAAGCAAAGCACTAAATGTCAGTCCGAATTCAGCGGAAGTTCACAACAACCTTGCAGCTGTTTTCCTAAAAACAGGAAAAACAGAATTAGCTATTCAGCATCTTCGTCAATCATTAAAAATAAAACCCGGTTACACAAATGCTCAAAAAAATCTTGAGTCAGCTTTTGATATCCAAAAAGGTTATGCAGAGATTGAAAAGAAGCTAATGGACTCATTATCTAAATCCCCATACAATCCCTCTCTACATTTTAAACTGGGAAGGCTCTACGAATCACAAGCCAAGTATTATGACGCGATTTCCTGTTACCAGAAAACCTTATCTGTCCACCCTGAAAACCTTCAAGCCATGAACCGTTTAGGAACTCTCTACGCTATTCGTAATGATTACGAAAAGGCAATCGCTTCATTCGAGAGGATATTGGAGATCCGGCCGAATTTATCTAATATCTATTACAACATCGCCTGCATTTATTCTAAACAAAATAATACCGAAAAAGCGATTAAATACTTGGAAACGGCAATTAGAAGAGGCTATTCAAATATAGATAAAATCATGACGGATAAAGACCTTGAAGGTATAAAAAAACTTGACGGCTTTAAGAATCTTATAAACCAAATTAACGAACCGCTTGCGTTGCCATGAAATATAGCCTTTTTAAATTCGGATTTCTCGTGATTTTATATAGTTGTATATGTGTTGGTATTTATTCGAATAGCCTTCATGGGCCATTTCTTTTCGATGACATCCCTCACATAACAGAGGCTCCTTCAATACAGATATCAAGAATTGATTTCGAAAGTCTCAAAAAAGCCGCTAACTCGGCCGAGGGACGACGCGCTGTTCCCCGATTAACATTTGCCCTGAATTATTTCTTCGATCAATATAATTCCTTCGGATATCATCTGGTAAACGTCATCGTCCACATTCTCAATGGGATTATACTGTTTTACCTTTTCGAAATGACGTTAGTGAAAGCTGGATTCAGACCCGATTGCAACCAAGCAAGCGATTTAAGGAAAGGCAAAATCGGGTCAGGAAAAATTGCCTTTTTTGCGACGTTACTCTGGGTCGTGAATCCATTGCACACCCAATCGGTATCTTATATTGTTCAAAGAATGAACAGCATGGCTGCCATGTTCTGCTTATTGTCGCTATTACTTTATATCTGCGGGAGAAACATCCAATTAAATTTAGATAATTGCTCGAAGACTTTTTTTCACGAGGACAAAAACGAAAACAATCAAATATGCCTTAAACTCCTCAACTCATGGTTTAGCCCATGTCTGCTATGGTATGCCGGATCTTTGATGTTCTGGGGTTTGGCTGTGAATTGCAAAGAGAACGCTGCAATATTACCGGCCATTATGTTTTTATACGAGTGGTGTTTTTTCCAGGATGCTAACAGTACTTGGTTAAAAAAGCGAATCAAAATCATTGCAGGTATTTTCGCCCTTCTTGTGCTACTAACGATTATCGCAACAGGGCTAAAACCTATTGAAAAATTCAGCTCGATACAAGATTTTGCAAACGGCCAGTTTACTTATATAGAGCGTATCCTGACTCAACCCCGAGTGATTCTTTACTATATCTTTCTACTTTTTTTCCCTCATCCAAAACGGCTTAATTTCGACTATGATTTTCCATTGTCCCACTCTTTGACAGATCCATGGAGTACAGGGGTATCAATATTTGCTATTATAATCATTCTGTTCATTTCGATCATCTCAATTAAGAAAGAACGGCTACTATCATTTTGCATTCTTTGGTATTTTATCACACTTTCTGTGGAATCCTCGATAATACCTTTGGGCATTATTTTCGAGCATCGCACATATCTTCCCTCCATGTTCATTAGCCTTATTGTAGTCATGTTTATATTCCGGTTCATCAGTCCCCTATGGATCTCGAATGTCATTATCATAACAGCGATTATTATTTCAGGCTTTTGGACCTATGAAAGAAATTTTATTTGGAGTGACGAGGTAATCTTTTGGAGGAACTCTTCCGAAAAATCACCTAAAAAAGCGAGGCCAATTAGCAATTTGGGATGTGCTTTAGTGAAACAAGGAAAAGTCGAGGAAGGCATCGCGTACTTTAACAAGGCCTTGGAGATCAACCCAAACCACGTCAAGGCTCATAACAACTTAGGCCAGGCTTTGGAAAAAATAGGTAAACTTGATGATGCGATCAGCCATTACAAAGTTGCTGTTGAATTGAAACCGGGATATAAAAAGGCCCAAAAAAATTTAGCATCAGCGTTCGAGAAAAAAAATATCATTGATGAAGCGATAAAAACACTATCCAATGTTCTTCAAATTTCCCCTGATTTTGAGGAAGCTCACAATCATCTTGGAGTGCTTTATTTGCGGAAAAACAATAAAATAGCATCGCAGTATCACTTTGAAAAAGCAGTATTAATTAACCCTAATTACGCGGTTGGTTTTTTTAATTTGGGCAATTTGTATGTTGAACAGGGAAAATTTCAACAAGCATTCAACTGCTTCGAAAAAGCACTACAAATTGATCCTAATTTTGCTGAAGTTCACTGTAAATTGGGAAATATTCATTTAAAACAGCACAATATTGACAACGCAATTCAGCATTATAATAAAGCGTTGCAGCAAGATCCTGAATTGGCTGAGGTGTACTACGGCATGGGGTTTGCCATGGAAAAGTCAAACCGCAGAGATGAGGCCATACAATATCTGAAGACTGCACTTAAGATTAACTCTGAACTAGGGGAAGTCCATTATATTCTTGCTAACTTATTGAATGAAAACGGAGAATTAACAAAAGCAAAAGAACATTATCATGAAGCGCTTCGGATCAATCCCGGTCATGCCGAAGCCTGCAATAATTTAGCACTTACACTCGAGAAACAAGGACGGTTTTATGAGGCACTATCCTTCTATTATAAAGCAGTCGAAAGTAATCCTAATTTTTCTGAAGCTCTAAACAACCTCGGGTTGTTACTAATGTCCCAAGAGCAACTTGGCGAGGCCTATCAATACATTCAAAAGGCCCTTGAATCAGATCCGGAATTCGCAGAAGCACATAACAGTATGGGGGCTTTGCTGCTTAATAAAGGAAATATTGAAAAAGCCATTAAACACTTTCGGGCGGCATTACAGATTCGACCTGATTATGAAAGTGCTAAGAAAAACCTCAAAAAAGCAAATGAAAACAAGGAAAAATATCAGAGAGCAATCGAAATGCTTGCCATGAAATTAGGAACTTCATTATCGGACCCGGACCTGTACTACCGATTTGGAAAATTATGCCAGTCCCAAGGCAACCTAAATATGGCTATCCGGAGCTATCAGCAGACTTTGGCCATTCAACCTAACCACATTCGCACTTTGAACCGGATGGCAGGATTACACGCCGGTAAGGATGACTATGTTCAAGCCATTTACTTTTATGAGCGTATGATAGGAATCCGAGCTGACCTTAAATCAGCATACTACAACATCGCTTGTCTGTACGCCAAGCAGAATGAAACTGAACTATCGCTCGACTGGTTGGAAAAAGCCTTAGATAAAGGATACAAAAATTGGGAACAGATCCATAATGATAATGATTTACAAGCAACTAGAAAAACAGTCCGATTCAAAAAAATTGCGGCTAAAATTGAGGGGCAGTTTGAATGAAATCCTCTTGTTTAATCCCCCTAAAACATATAGAATTCAGTATAAAATAGAGCATAGCTCTCATGACTCAAGGTAAGGAAAGGACAACCTCAACTAATCACCTTTTCTTATTAAATTTGCGATGCAGACTAAACGATCTCTCCTATTTCTGATCAATCAAATAAGTCCCTCTCCCTCTATGATCCGAGTGTTATTTTACGTTGTTATTATGGGAGTCTTAGGGGTTGTGATTTATTCAAATACCCTTCAAATTCCATTCATTTTTGATGATTTCCCAAGTATAAAAAACAATACAGAAATTCGCCTTACCCACCTTAATTTCAACGAAATAAAGAGAGCGTTGTCATCAGGTCGATCTCGTCCAATAGCACGCTTGAGCTTTGCTCTGAATTATTATTTTCATCACTACAGCGTCGCGGGATTTCGCGTCGTTAATATTCTGATACACGTCTTCACCTCCATACTAATTTTTTTTCTTTTTCATTATACCTTGCTCTTGGGGCATAATGTAAAACAGAACCAGAGGGAAAATGAGGTCCGGCGCCCGTTCATTTCTCCTCAGTTGACAGCCTTTATCGCGGCTATGATTTGGATGTTCAATCCCCTGCACACTCAATCGGTAACTTATATCGTGCAACGGATGAACAGCATGTCCAGCATGTTCTGTGTGTTATCTCTTTTGCTGTACATCAAAGGACGCTTTGCGCTCAACCACTATAAAGGCCAATCTGGCGGAATTAAATTTTACAATGTGCCCCCCAAAGAGACAGTGCAAAGGGAAAAGAGATCCGCTTGCTGGAGCAATATTACCTTGTTCTCGTGCGCGGCAATGTCATGGTTGCTGGGTTTGGGTTGCAAGGAGACAGCAGCAATCATGCCCGTTGTGGTGTTGCTTTACGAGTGGTATTTTTTTCAGAATTTAAGCCGAAACTTCCTGAAACGAAAATTGAAGCCATTGACATTCTTGATTCTGCTGGTGGGATGTTTGGCTTTTCTTTTAATTGGCCCTGATCCAATTGAAAGATTCAAATCTATCAAGGACTTTGCTAATAACGAATTCACTTACCTTGAACGTGTATTAACCCAGCCTCGCGTGATATGTTATTATTTGAGCCTCCTGTTTTATCCACACCCATCGCGGCTCAATTTCGACTATGATTTTCCTCTCTCCCATTCGCTGACCGGCCCGTGGACGACATCGGTCTCAATATTAACCATATTGGGATTCCTATGTTTGGCCATTGGCACGGCAAAACGAAACAGGCTTCTGTCCTTTTGTATCCTTTGGTATTTCCTGACCTTAACCATCGAGTCGTCGGTAATCCCCCTGGCCATCATCTTCGAACACCGTACGTACCTGCCATCTGTATTTATCAGCCTTCTGGCAGTGACAACGATTGTCCGGTTCTATAAACCCTTCGCATTCGGCATCTTATGCTATACGACAATAATAAGTGGTCTCTGGACCTATGAAAGAAACAATGTTTGGAAAAGCGAATTAACTCTATGGCAAGATACTGCGACCAAATCACCATTTAAAGCAAGGCCTCACAACAATCTGGGTTTAGCCTATTATCGAAGAAATCTAAATGAAGCAGCAATTGTTTGTTTTAATAAAGCTTTGGATCTAAAGCCTGAATTTTTCGAGGCTCATAACAACCTTGGGTTGGCTTTAGCAAAAATAGAAAAAACCCCTGAAGCTATCCGGCATTTCAAGTTAGCTCTGCATTATAACCACAAATTCGCCGATGCGCATAGCAATCTGGGAATGATGTTTGAAAAGAAGAATCGGAAAAATGATGCGGAAGCTCACTACCGTGCAGCTCTGCTCTTAAAGCCAGATGTTGCCGAGACGCATTTCAATCTCGCCAACCTTCTCAGTAGCACCGGGGATATAAGTGGAGCTACCAAGCATTATCAGGAAGCGCTTCGAATCAATCCAAATTATGCCCATGCTTACAACAACATGGCTCTTTCCAGTGAAAAGCAGAATCAAATCGATAATGCGGTAATTTATTACCGAAACGCCCTAAGAATAGATCCAAATTTTACAGAGGCCATCCAAAATTTTGGAGCACTCCTGATAAACCAAGGCAAATTTCTGGAGGCGTTGACTCATTTTGAAAACGCGTTAGAAATGAAACCTGATTTTGCCGAAGGGCATAACAGTATTGCCGCATTATACCTTCAACAAGGGGAATTCGATGATGCTATTGAACATCTGAAAAAAGCTCTTTTGATAAATTCTGGATACAAAACTGCCAGAGCCAACCTTAATTTGGCCATATCAAAAAAAAGGGATTTTAAACTTTACCATAATAGAATCGCTAAGCAAATTGCTCAAGAGCCAGAGAACGTGATCCTCCATTATCAAATGGGAAAACTCTATGAAGAATTTGGCAAGCTATCTGAGTCGTTGAAATATCTTAAGAAAGCGGAACGAATTTCACCAGTTTTCATTCCTGCGCTGAACAAGTTGGCGCTTATTTATGCGAAAAGGAATGAATACGATCTAGCAATTTCCTACTTTAAAAAAATTATAGACGCTGAGCCCTCTGCAGCTCCAAAAACTTATTACAATATTTCCTGTTTGTATGCGAAGCAGAACAAAATTGAGCATTCAATCACTTGGATGAAAAAAGCTATAAATAATGGCTATAGAAACTGGGAAAATCTTCGAACTGACCAGGATTTAAAGAACGTTAGAACAACTAATGAATTTCAAATGCTTATCCAGAAACAAAAACCTCTTGACAGCGAGCCAATCCAACAAAGATCATGAAAAACACAATTATCGAGTACTGTCGCAATAGATTACCCATCGATATTTTAATTTTCCTTTTTTTAATCATTTCTTCTATAATAGCATACTGGCAAGTCCAGCATAATGATTTTGTCAATTTTGATGATAATCTTTATGTTTATGAAAACAAATTCATCCAACAGGGGCTAACTCACGAAAGCATCAAATGGGCGTTTAATTTCTCAGAAAATGAGGAAACATATTGGCATCCACTAACTTGGCTCTCCCATATGATGGATTGTGAATTCTACGGACTTAATCCTGGTTATCATCATCTGACAAGCCTTCTTTTTCACATTTCCAATGCCATTCTGTTGTTTATTATTCTCAACTCGATGACTGGCGCTCGATGGTCTAGCGCTATGACTGCAGCAGTTTTCGCCCTACACCCCCTAAATGTAGACTCCGTTGCATGGATAGCAGAGCGTAAAAATGTGTTAAGCACTTTTTTTTTATTACTGACTTTATGCGCCTACATCCATTATAGTCGAAAGCCCCAAATAGGAAGATACTCTCTGGTAATCGCATTATTCATTCTTGGCCTTTTGGCCAAGCCCATGATAGTTACCCTTCCTTTTGCACTTTTGCTGATAGATTATTGGCCATTAGCACGGTTCAAAAATAAAATCTTTTGGCCTTCTTCACAATTTATTAACAATAGGAATATCCTCTCTCCTCCTAAAAGCATTAAGTGGCTCTTTTTTGAAAAAATCCCAATGGTCATTTTAGCTTTTGGCACTATTTTCTGGGTTTCATGGTCGATAAAGATATCATCAAGTGCGAATTTTGATCAAAACATCCCCTATTTTTTTCGCTTTTCGAATGCATTAATATCATATCTCCGGTATATCGGAAAAATATTTTTCCCAGTCAACCTATCGGTCTTTTATCCTTTCCCCATGAAAATTCCTATCTGGCAAATCACTGCTGCGATTACAGTGTTATCCCTGACAACAATTGTAATAATCATTTGTTACAAAAGATTTCCTTTTCTTGCAGTCGGCTGGTTTTGGTTTGTGGGGACGCTTGTGCCTGTTTCGGGAATTGTTCAGGCGGGATTGTGGCCGGCTATGGCTGATCGATGGGCATATGTCCCTGCGATCGGGATTTTTATCATCATCGCTTGGGGTATCTCACACTTAGTATCTCCTCTATCATGGAGAAATTTTATTCTGGCCATCACTTCGATCGCTATCATAGCCCCTCTGATGATCTTATCGTGGTTTCAAGTCCGCCATTGGCAAACAACGCTGACGTTGTTCGAACATGCTCTTAAAGTGGATAACAATAATTATTTGGCTCAACTTGAGGTTGGGAACATATTGGCGGAAGAAAATAATATCGAAAAAGCCATTGAACATTTCCATGAAAGTGTACGAGCAAATCCCTTATATTATAAGGCGCAAAATAATTTAGCGCTTGGGTTTTTAAGACAAAATAGAGTGGACGATAGTATCTATTATTTTAAACAAGCGTTAAAACTGAAACCTGATTATGTAAAAGCTCACAATGGACTGGGCATCGCTTTAATGAAAAAAAAGAAAGTGGGCGATGCGATCTTACATTTCGAGGAATGCTTGCGTCTAAATCCAAATCATTACGAATCTAAAAGGAACCTTGAAGGAGCGATTGCCGAGAAACAAAAAAACCAAATGGCTGCGCAAAAAATCATCGCAGCTCTTAAGTATAATCCAAACGACTCAAAACTCTATTATGAATTGGGCAGTTATCTGGAGATGAACGGTCGCTTGGATGATGCGATGGTCCAATATCATAAAGCACATACTTTGAAGCCGACTAAAATCGTATACCTTTATAAGCTTTCTCTGGGCTTTGCTGAAAAAGGCAGCTATGAAGAGGCGATAGAATCTTTAAAACAGGTAATTGAGCTGAGACCAAATTTAAATAGTGCATACTATAACATCGCATGCCTCTATGCCAAACAAAATAAGACAGAAGATGCTATTGAATGGTTATCTAATGCTGTTGAGTTGGGTTATGACAAGTGGGACAAGATAAAGAAAGATGAAGATCTGATCAGTATTCGGAATTCTGATTTCTTTAAGGAATTAATGAAGGGAGTAGGTTGATTGACATCTCCTTCTATTTATACGTAATCTCCCAGCAATTTTCTGTGTTGAGATCAACCAATAACATATCCTTATGATTTTTTAGCTGAAATTAATAGTGATCCAGCAAATTCGCAAAAAGCGGGGAGCTTCTCTAAAACCGAACCGCATTTTTTTACTGCGGGAATCAATTTTTTCGGAGTATTTGGATGGAGCCAGTCGAATGGTGTAATCTTGATGGATTTAAAGGACTCTTCTGAACATGCCTTCGCCAACTTCCACCGTAAGAATGCATTTTCATCTGGCGATATTTCAGGGAAAAAGTGTCTGAAATTGTAAGTAATAAATATTTGTGGATTCATAAAGTTAGGTTCTGCAAAAGCTATTCTTCCTCCTGGCTTTAGAAGCTCATGCATTTTATTAAGAGCCGGTATTAGGTCCAGATGATGCAGGATAGATGACCCGATGATGGCATCAAATGGACCATTTATCGCGCAATCCTCAAATTTGGTAAGTTTAAATATGACCTGTTCTGCGGAAAGACTTCGTTGTTGAGCTTTTTTCAATAGATCTGGAGAGATATCTACTGCCAGTAAAAACGCTCCCAACTTGGCAAATTTTTCAGTAAACAGTCCTGTACCACAGCCGATTTCAAGAACTCGCATACCGGGTTTTAACCCCGCGGCTGTAGCGATCAATTTCGCCCTACGATCTGCACGGATCTTTCCAGCAGGTGTACCCCACCCCCAAAGGATCTCAGTATCACCGTTTGCCAAAAAAGCTCCATGCTTTATCTCGTTGAAAGCTTTTCCTTTAATACCAGCATTATTTTTCATTATGTCTTTCAGCTAAGTCATATAAATTTAATCCGCTTTGCCGCAAACACCACCATTCTCAGTAGCAGCCACCCGTGGCTCCAACGATTGATATTGGTATCGCCATACACACGTTCACGGTACCGGATAGGCATCTCTGCGATCTTCAAATTCAGTTTGGCAGCTCCAAAAAGGAGATCGAAATCCCCGAACGGATCAAAATCGCCAAAATAGGATCTGTTTTTCGTAATCAGATTATAGTGGGATTTACGGAGCACTTTGGTGCCGCAGAGGGTATCCTTGATCTGTTGGCCCAGGAGCCATGAAAAAACCAGGCTGAAAAACTTGTTGCCAAGGATATTGAAAAAGCGCATGGCCTGGTCTTCCATGGGGTAGACCAGGCGAACACCGTTGATAAACTCACCTTTTCCGGATGCAAGGGCATCATAAAACCGCGGCAGGTCTTCAGGAGGTACTGTAAGATCGGCATCCAGAATCATGAGGACATCACCAGAGGCTTTTTCAAAACCCACGCGAACCGCATCACCCTTCCCTTTTCCTGGTTGCTTATACAGGCTGCACCGAATATCAGGATAGAGCGCCATCGTCTCCTGGATTGCTTCGTAGGTATTGTCTGTGGAATTTCCCTCGACAAAGACCAGTTCGCTATCCGTGCCAAAATCCGGAAAGCGTTTGAGGATATTGTCGATATTGCCGGCCTCATTGCGGGCAGCAACAATGACCGAAACCGATGGTTTTTTGCCGCTTTCAGGTTGGTTTAGCGTTTCCACCGGACGGGCAATCACAAAATTGGTCAGAGCGAACCATCGAAAAGGAGGAAAATGAACGAGATATCGGTTAAAAAAATGGGACAACCACTTGAAATGTAACGGCAGAAGAATACCGCCAAACGATTTGACGATTTCAAAACCGGCAAGTTCAAGCAGATTTTCCACATCATGTGGTGCGAACCAGTTTTGCTCCAACGTATCCGAACCAAGACCGAGTCGTTTTACTACTCCAAGTGGTATGCGCCACAAATTGTTATAGTAGTTGATAATGATTCGGGTACCCGACTGGCAACAATCTTTCAGGCCTTCGAAAATCGCCTGAACATCCCACAGGTCATTAACCAGATCCGAAAGGATGATGACGTCATAGGTATCGTCGTACTCAAATTCGTGAACATCGGCCTGGAAAAACGTCAAATCGGAATGGTTTTCACGAGCCAAGCGAATCATTTCGCAGGAAAAATCTACGCCAACGCCGACACTGGGCTTCAGGGCGGCCAACAGATCACCGGTGCCGCAGCCAAGTTCGAGAATTTTTAAATCCGGGGGAACTAAAAACGTGAAATAGTGGTGAAGGAGTTTCTGGTAGAACGCGCCGAGGCGCTCGGGGTTGACCTTTTGGCTGGAAACTCGATCCCAATGGGCCTGGCGTTTTTTTGAATACCGGATTTTTGCCGGATCGACCGCGTCTTGCTCACTGGGGATGAAATCCGCTTGAACTGCAACTGTCATAATCAACTACCAGTGCCTGTAGAGTGAGTGGTCAGTTTCAAAGGAACGGTTGCTTACGAGCCATGTTATTACCACTGAACGAGGTTTATTTCAAGCAATAAGGATGGTTCATTATATATAGATAAAGTGGAATGAGTGAATTTTAAATGAACTGGCGAGGTTGATAGGTCAATTGAGGCGATATTTACACATATTGTGGTTCTTTAATGAGAAAATGTTTTTTATCTCTTTTTACTATGAAAACAACAAAGGCAAAGCTTTTGAATTAACCACGGACACAGAAAGACATAGGCAATTTTTCGGGTTACAGGGGCGGATAAAACATGGAGTCTCTTCGCGATGAATATTTAGAGATTACGTTTAGCGCCTTTAACAGCGTTTATCTCTGCACTCACAGCTCCGCTTTATTTATTAAGCGTAGACAATTGCTCGGCCGACATGGCCGGATAATTACGTTCTTGTCGCTTCTCAAAAAAGCATGAAACCGATGTGGATCACGCGAAGGCACTAAGCTCAAAGAGCAACGACGGCATTAAAAGCATTTGGGACGCAGATTTTCGCTGATTTTCAGGATTTGTCACTAAATGATTTATCTGCGCAAATCCACGGAAATCTGCGTCCTTTAATACATGGCAGAAAGACTCATACAATTACCCGGCCGACTTGATCGGATAAAACATGCCATCGCTTCGCGAAAATACAAATACCTTTCTGGGCGAGCTTTGCGCCTTGGCGAGAAATATTGGAAAAATAGTTGATGATGGTGGATTCGATACCTTCGGCAGCTTAATCCACCCTACCCTTTCATTGGAGATGCAATGGAAAGAATTTGATTATTCTCATTACTGGGATACTTCATGAACACCAAAATGGGTGGTGCAGATGTACTTTACCTCGGTCATCATGCCTTTGATCATTTCATATGAGCGAAGCGCGCGAGGATGGTTCAGGTTGGCGATTTTGATAAGCGGACAGATGGAACCGTTTTTGAAGCCAACTGCATCCCCGGTAAACAGGTAGGTACCATCAACCAGCCATGCGGTATGGCCCGGTGTATGGCCGGGAGTTGATATGGCCCGTACAGTGTGCTCTCCAAGTTGGATGACGTTGTCATTTTCAATAAGCGTATACGGCCTGCCGATGGGCCGGTTATGTATGAGTCTGAAAAACCGGGGCGTTGTTCCGTTTATCATCTGCTCCTCATCCTTTCCCAGGTAAATTCTGGCTCGCGGGAAAAGAGAAAGCCCGCCCCTGTGGTCAAAATCCGTGTGGGTGAGAAACACCGCACCAACAGAGTCGGCATCTATGCCAAAGTGATCGAATCCCTCCCGGAGGGTATCCGGGCCGTATCCCGCGTCAATGCAAAAAGCGTTGTCCTTTCCCGCAAAAACGAAAACATTGGAAAAACGGCTTTTCACTACATATAGATCCTCGTTCAGGCGAAACGTTTCTTCCGGATAAAAAATTTTATACATAATCAGCCCTTATCGTCTTACTCAAAAACTGAGGGGTCAAGTCTGCTCTTGACCTTTAAATTTTCAACCTTCCGCCGTTCATACCAGAGATCTATTAAAAATTGAAGATTTCTGCCCGCCGTGCATAGGTGGTTTTCATGGCTCTGTTCTATTTCGAGCAGTTTGTTTGAAGGATTTCAGTGCCAGTTGGCTCATTTCTTCCCAAGATACGATTACATTCAGAGTTATCCTGGGTTTGTCGATTCTTCGACAGGCTCAGGGTGAGCGGTGGGGGGGTGGGATTGTGCTAATTGCCTCTGGATAGTCACCGCAACGGTAGTCAATGCAAATAATAACACCGTGATGCATGGAATCGGGTGATAGTTAACCACAATTGCAGAATTTCTCATGCAAAAGCGAAAAACTCAAAAATTTTGATCAAAAAGAGGTTATGTTGTTCAATCCCTGCCTGCTCTCGCGCCAGTTTCGCACCATCTTTCGCTGGGCCTCGGTTTCCGGAGAATCCCGGTAAGCGATGGGCTCGTGGCGCCGAAGGGTCCGGATACTATCCAACACGGTGTGCTTTTCTGCCATGCGGTGGCGCATTAGGAAGCAGCCGATAACGGTTCCAGTGCGCCCGATCCCACCCCGGCAGTGCACGTAGACCGGTTTTCCGCTACCGATTGCGGCATCGATGGCGTCCAGGATAGACACCATCCGCTCGATCGGTGGCGTTCCCAGATCACGGATGGCATACCGCTCCCATGTGACATCGAGTCCCCTTTCGGCGGCCAGATGTCCCAGGATGTCGGCATAGGGTGCAGCGTATTTTCCACAATGATCAGGTTCGGCGGGTTCCATGAGGTTGATGACATGGCGCACCCCGCAGTCTATAAGCCTGCCCAGTTTGCGCCGTGCACCGTCGGCGAGCAGCGCACCCGGATACTGGCCGGCGAGTAATTTACCCGGGACAACCCAATATGATCCGTCAAAGGGAACCGGCAACATGATGTTCACCACATAACAGCTCCGGTATGACCGTCTATCGCAGGGAGGTACACATCCGGTTTGTCGTTCCTAAGAGCCTGATTGAAAACCAGGGTATTGAAACGAAAATGTGTGATTGGCCTGCCGACTACTGAATATTTACCACAACCAGCGTGATATCATCCTCCGCCGGCTGGCCGGCACGAAATGCCTCATGGGCGCTCAGAATGGCCTCCATGATGGAGTCGGCGTCGCCATTTCCTGAAGACCTTAAGGTTTCAAAGAGCCGGGCTTTTCCGAACCGATCGCCGGCCATGTTCTGCGTCTCGACAAGACCGTCCGTGTACAGCAGAATGATCTGCCCCTCCCGGATTCCCGATTTTTCGCTTTCCATATAACGCACGTTCTCATCCACCCCTAAAGACAGCCCCTTTCCTTTCAGCTCCTGGAGCTGACCGGATTCCGGATCGTAAAGCACGGCCGGTTCATGGCCGGCCCGAACCCATCTCAGGGAGCGGTTGCCGGTATCGATGACCATGAAAAAAAGGGTCACGAAACTGCCTGAATCGCCTGCGTCCCTGGCCAATTGCCGGTTGACGTCCGTGACCACCTCGGACACACTGCCCGGCAGGCAGGCGCGCTGCCGCAAAAACGCCCGGGCACCGGCCATCAGAAGTGCAGAGGGAATGCCGTGACCCGACACATCGCCAAGTACAATTCCGATCGAGTGCGACCCGGTACCCACGTCCAAGTAATCGAAATAGTCCCCGCCGGTCTCATCGCAGTAAATGCTCCTGCCGGCAATATCCAGACCGTGCACCTGTGGCGGATGCTGCGGCAGCAGATTCTGCTGGACCTCCATGGCCAGGTTCAGGGACTGCTGCATCCGCTCCCGGTGCTTCAGCCCTTCGGTCATCTCGTTGATGACATCGCCGGTGTAGCCGATTTCATCATTTGAGGTCACCATGACCTTTTTGTCGAAATGCCCGTTTCTGACTCCCTGCAGCGTTTTCACAATCTCGCGGAAAGGCATGGTCAGATTCCGGCTGACCAGCATAGTCAGACAGACCGCGGCGAGCATAAAGACCAAGGCGTTGGTACGGATCGATGAAGACAGCACCTCTAGGGCCGCTGACGGATCCGGATGGGCGCCAGGCACCCGGTACAGAATGTGAAGAATGGCCAACATCGGGATGAGATTGCACGCGAACAGCAGTGAAATCAGCCGGGTGCGAATCCGAATCCGCAGCGTTTTCGTTATGGCATAAAGCCCACCTTCGGGAAACAGGACCGGCGCCCATCGCTTTTGCAGCACGTGCTCCAAAAAGAAAAAGGCCACCGTTACAGTCAGCAGACCATTGCTGATGCACAGGGCAACGGCACGCTGGTTGGGGTTTGGACCGGCATCGAGCATCCAGAACAACAATGAGTGAATCACTGCCGCTGCGATCCACATGGACATATCCATAACAATAAGCACAAAAGGTTCGTTAAGTGCCCGGCGACGCACCCGGATTGCCAGAGCCTCGGGTACCGGCTTATCCGCCGCCAGATAATCGAAAAATTTTCGGATCGGCCGCTCGTAGATCAGCGTCATTACAAAAACCAGAATAAATGAAGTGGGCTTGAAAAGGTTCTCGATCAAATCCGATACGGCCTTGAGGTCGGCAGGCAGCGGCGGCTCCGCACCGATAATCAAATTATTCACCCAAAAGACGCTGATAAAATTTGCCAGGAAATTTGCCCCGAGCATCTCGTTTTTGATGTGAAAAACGTTAAATCGTTTCAAAAGAATACCCCATCTATGGGTGGTGCCGATTTCTCTTAGATTTTGTGATTTGGTAATTAAAAATTTTTGCCATAAAAAAACGCAATTTTCAAAACCTAAAAATTCTGATGATAATCTTGATTCCGCATCTCGGACGATTATGTTGTGCGCGTAACCCCTTAACTCAAGGAGGTGCAACATGAGTTACAGTTATAAATACGAAACGTTCCGCGCCGATTCGGATTCGTTCGACAAGAATTTTACGTCCTATCTGAACGATCGTTCGTCCGATCAATGGCGCGTCAAGCACTGCAACTACTGTCACGGATCTTCGGATGGGAAAATCTACGCCTCATGCATGTTCGAGCGCGAGTCCTGATCCATCGTGGCAGAAATGATCAATCCTGAAAAGGACGCATCCCGCTGAGCGTGCTGCCGCTCCTGCAGGATGCGATGACCTAAAAACGCTGCGGGCGGGTCTCCCTGCCTGCAGCAAGAATCGTTTGTCACCCGCCTTCCTGCCGTTTGATCCCTGTTTGGCTTATCTATCTTCGGGTGCTATCTAACCCGGATAAAGCGGAAATACCAAATCCCAGGTTCCAAATCTCAAATAAATTTCAAATTACAATATCTAAATTCCCAATATGCCTCTGAAGCAATAGCAGGATCCAGGCATGGTTTCCGCTTCGGCAGTTTTTAAATACCTTCGCGCTTTCATTGCTTGCCCGACAACCGGTATTCGTATTAACCTTTACCCATTGCAGGTTTCCGTCAAGATCCCCCCAGGTACCACAAGGGAGAAACGTGATGATCGAGCGCATCGAAGATTACAAAATCGGTATCATTGGCGGCGGCCGCCGTTGCAAAGCCCTGCTGCAAGCGTTTTTCACTGAACCGGATCCCGATCAACGGCCTGTGGTGCTGGCAGTGGCCGACACCGACAAAAACGCTGCGGGTCTTATCTATGCTCGTGAAAACGGAATATTTACCACAACCGATTTTCGTGAACTGCTGTCCATCGAGGACCTGGAAGTGATTGTTGAACTCACCCTGGATGACAGTCTCAAAGGCATTATTCAAGAGGAAAAACCCCCCGGCGTGCTGCTCGTGGACCACTATGCGGCGCGGGCGCTGCTGGATAAATTCCAGATCCGATCCAAAATGAACGAAATCCGTCAAATCATCCGCGAAGGAGCCCCTCATGCCGATCGCTCTGAAGATCTTTTGCAGGAATTCTTTCATTTTGTCATGAAAATCAATGAGGATGCCAACACCTATGCCCGTGAAACCCGGGAAAACCTGCTTGCCAGCGAAGAAACGCTGGCCCAGATCGTCAATGGCAGCACCATTGCCACCTTTGTAATCGACAAGAACCATAAAGTCATCCATTGGAACCGGGCCTGTGAAAGGCTGACCGGCCTGTCCGCCCACAACGTGCTGGGCACGGACAACCAGTGGATGCCCTTTCGTTCCGAAAAACGCCCAACCATGGCCGACCTTATCCTCGACGGGGCGGAGGATGAAAAGCTGTGGCGTCTCTATGCGGCCAAATGGAATCGATCCGATTTGATCGACGGCGGCTTCGAATCCGAAGATTTTTTTCCGCAAATCGGCCCGGAAGGTACCTGGCTCTTGTTCTCTGCGGCCCCGATCAAAGATTCGGACGGCACGGTGATCGGCGCCATCGAAACCCTACAGGACCGCACCCGGCAAAAACAGGCTGAGATTGAACGGGAACGCAAAAACAAAGAACTGACCGCCAAGGTTGCCGAACTTCGGGACAGCCGGCAGGCCATGTCCCAGATCATCAACGGCAGCACCATCCCGACTTTCGTAATCGATAAGGATCACACCATCACCCACTGGAACGCGGCGCTGGAACGGTTGACCGGCCATTTGGCCGAATCGATGGTTGGCACCAGCCAGCAGTGGAAGCCGTTCTACGAGAAAGAGCGTCCGTCCATGGCTGACGTCATTTTAGACCAAATCGGTGAGACGCAGATGCAGCAGCTCTATGGCAGCAAATGGCGCCAGCCGAGCCTGATCGATGGTGGCTGGGAAGCCGAAGCGTTTTTTCCGAACCTGGGTGCCGCCGGCACATGGTGCTGGTTTACGGCTGCGCCCATCCGGACACCCGATGGGCAGGTGGTCGGCGCCATTGAAACCATCTGGGACAAAACCGAAGAGCGCCAGGCCGCACGGGAGCTGGAGCAGCACACCAAGGAACTGGCCGTTTTCTGCTCCATCTACGCCACATTGAGCGGTTCGCTGAGTTTAGAGGGACGGATCAAGGCGGCCATTCAGGAGGTCGCCCTGATCTTCCAGATCGATGCGATCTGCATTTTCCTGCTCAAAGCGGACGAACAATTTCATCTCAAGCACAGCTACGGCTATTCCGATATGCTGTGTTTCCAAAACCGCGTCGCCCAAGAGGGAAGCTGCCTTTTGCAGGTGGTCAGCGAGGGAAAAACAACGGTTTTTGATCCCCTTCCCGCCGGCGGCAATGAGGAAACAAGCCTGCTCATCGCAGACGGATTTTCTGCGGTGCTCTATATTCCCATATTTGACCGTGACAATAAAACCATTGCTGTCATTCGTGCCGCCAGCAAGTCATCGGGCCAATTCGACACAAACGACGTTCGCTCCCTGGAGCTGATCGCCAACCGCATCGGAGTCGCCATCGAAAATGCCCTTCTGGAAGAAAGCAATCGTCGCCAGCTCAATTTTCAGGCCCGCCTGATCGGCAGCTCCAATGACGGTATCGTGGCAACAGACGACCAGTGGCGGGTGTTGATTTTCAATCCGGCGGCGGAAATGATCTTCGGCTATTCGCGGGACGACGTCATCGGGAAAATGGATGCGCGCGATCTCTATCCACAGGATATCGTAGAGGCTTTTGACAGCGTTTCAGGTGCCGGCATGGGGCTGGACAATCTGCCCTGGCGGGAAACCGCCCTGATTTCCTGGCAAAAGGAGACGGTCCCGGTACGCTTTTCCGGCACCCTGCTTCGGGAAAAGCATAAAATCATGGGAAGCGTGGCTTTTTTTCATGATCTTCGAGAGATCAAACGACTTGAAAAGGAGTTGCTCGGCGCCGAGCGTCTGGCGGCCATCGGTCAGACCGTGGCCGGCATGGCTCACTGCGTTAAAAACATTCTCCACGGACTCAAGGGTGGCAGCTATATCCTCAACACGGGAATCGAAAAAAACAACCCGGAAAAGCTCAAGTCCGGCTGGCAGATGGTTCAGCGCAATATTGGCCGGACCGCCGACCTGGTTCAGGATCTACTTTCCTATTCCAAGGAACGTGAGCCTGAATTTGAACCCTGCCAGCCCAACGAGATCGTATCCGACGTGTGTGAACTGATGCAGGGTGTGGCAACGGAACACGGGGTTTCAATCGAACAAGAGCTGTCCCCGGATATCCAAACGGTTATCCTGGATCCGCGCAGCCTGCACCGCAGCCTAATGAACCTGGTTTCCAATGCCATCGATGCCTGCCGGGATGACGACAGCCCGGACAAAGCGCACCGGGTCCGGGTGACAACAACCGTTGAAGGGACGGAGTGGATCCGGTTTTCCGTGCAGGATAACGGTTCGGGTATGAGCGACGAGGTAAAAAGCAGACTCTTCACATCGTTTTTCAGCACCAAAGGTGTGCAGGGCACCGGACTCGGTCTTCTGGTTACCAGCAAACTCATTGAAGAGCACCGCGGCACCATCGACGTGGAATCTCAACTGGGCGTGGGCACCACCTTTACCATTCGGCTGCCCTTTGGAAAGGAGGAGGGTTTAGCTGGTAGCTGTTAGCCATTGTTGCCGGCGAAAAGACCTTTGCGGGCCTTGCGGCTTTGCGGTTTTCTTTTCAGACGTTCGCTGTCACATGGCGTGAGATGATCGTTGGTTTAATATACCCGGCTCATTCCGCCGATTCGGAAAGCACCACCACTTCCCCATCGGTCACCCCCAGAAGCTCGTTGGATGTGAGACGCATCATGGCATCGATGCTGCCGCCGCCTCCAAAAACAACATCCAGATTGACAGTACTCGCGTCCACCAGGGTGCGCAGTTTCCGGTTATGACCAAACGGGGGCATGCTGCCGACAATGTAGCCGGTGATCTCCAGCGCCTGCTCGGGGCTGGCAAACTTAACCCGCTTTCTGCCTACGCCGAGGTATTGTGCCAGTTTCTTCCGGTCCACCCGGGCAAGTCCGTTGGTAACCACTAAAACCGGCTGGCTATCCACCTGAAACACCAGCGACTTGATAATCTGATCGGTCTCAACGCCAAGAGCCCTTGCCGCATCGCTCACCGTGGGCGTGTGTTCATCCATAGGCAAAATGGTGGCTTGGATGTGGTGTTCATCAATATAGTGCTGCAAATCCCTACTGTTCATTCCGAATGTCCCAATCCGCAATATATTCGCTTTTCCAAACAAATCTGACGGTAAGTCGTGAACGCCGGGTGGTAGACCGGCCGCCAGAAAGCCGCGCGGACTCAGACCCGGAGCCGTCGCCGATACCCGCAGTTCAGGCAAATACCCAGTTTGGACCCTACCCTGTAGGCAAACACGGCATCTGTGTCCGTACAGTTCTGACAGGTGCCCCGAATAACAAACCGGTATGACTGGTCGGATGTGACCGCTTCGATTCGGTCCAGGACCTCTTCAATCTGCTGAAGTGCCTTGGTAATCGCACCCAGATTCCGCTCAATTTCAAATCGGGCATATCGGTTCATAGGGGGGCATCCGGCTCTGCGTTGCTTTCTGGTAGTATTTCTGTCGATAGATTCCATGCTCACACTCAATTTCCGATTTCACAACAGGCCAATTACAAAAAAGCGGATACTATCTGATGGGGTATAAAGAGGCAAGAGACAACAACGTTTAAAAACAAAAAAACCCGCTGATTTCTCAGCGGGTTGATTTGCGGTGGTGCCGAAGAGAGGATTCGTCGAAACCGTGTAACATGCTGAAATCATTAGGCCCGCAAGAATAAAACTTGCGGGTTTTTTGTATAATTTTGCACTCTATGCGCACCTATTTTCCATGATTTACAACTTTTGGTCTTATTTTTCGATTTTTGATCTGCAATCGGGAAAAATCAGAAAGGCCGATATTTACGGAAACCTCGTAACACGCTGCATTTTTACCATATATGGGGCTTGGCGGGAGCGGGACCACAATATAGCCAACAAGCGGATTGATTTCGTTTGTTATTATATGCTATAATCGTGATGAAAAACAAAAAACCCACACGTGGACCGGTAATGTCCTGTGGGTCTTTGTAGATTGGCTCAGCGTTATTGGCTTAACGCCTTATAAATTTTTCGAAAATTCCGAAACCAATGCTTTATCTTTAATTCAGCGAGCGAGAGATGTCAACTATTTATTAACGGTTTTAAAAAAAACTCCCAAGCCAATCCGCAGAACCCACCAAAAAGCAGCCTTCCGGTCTCTCGGGGGAATACCTTTTTCTCAAGATAGAGAGATCGACATGACAAAATTACGAAAGCTACTGCAGACAGAACCCTCCATGTATAAGAAAATCCTTTGTGGGAAATACGGCCTTCGGGTCACGGCTATTCGACGTTTCACAGGGTTTTCATATCAACACATCCTTTCGGTACTGAACGGGCATCAGGCCATGAGTCCACGAATTGAGGCGAAGTTGAAGGAGTTGATACGGAAACTTGAGGCCGAGGACTCTCAGGGATAGCCCTTCAATCACTATAGCGCCTTCGTTAAGCCGGCAAATAGTGATCAGGGATGATATGTACCCCTGCCCCGGCAGTCTGCAATCTCAATTCGATCACACGAGAGATTTTATGATGCACAGATGGTTTAATGTTAAGTCGGCAGCAGAATACTCAGACAGCAGCGAGCGAACTTTTCGGAAATGGCTGAAAAACGGACTCCCGCACGTAAAGGTATGGGGAAAATCAATCCGGACCCGGTCAGACTGGATTGACGCCTTCCTGGAGCAGTTTTCAGTCGAAAAGCAGCAAGAAAAAGAAATAGACGGTATCGTTAACGAGATGATGGAGAAATTTTCAAAATGACAATCTCTCACAACGAAACCGGACTACATGGAGTTTAACCAAATGGCAGTTGAACACAGCTTCATCACTAAAAACGGTTTCAAATCTTGGGTCCTATCCCCTCTCAAAGCGATCCGTCAGAAATGCCTTGAGTGCAGCGGGTGGCAACAGAACGAGGTTAAACACTGCGTTTTTCCCGATTGCGCTCTTTATCCGTTTCGTTTCGGTAAAGACCCGGGCAGGAAGTCGCGGAAATACACTGAGGATCAGAAACGGGCGATGGCAGAACGGCTAAAAACCCGCAGGAAACCGAATTAGCCCCATTAATATAGGGGGAACTCAACCGATCTCGACCCGGCCCATAGGAGGGTATGGGGTTGGGAGGCTGAGAAAAATACCACAGTAATTTATCAGGCCGAAGGAAGGAAATCGGTTTGGAATAGATTACAACTCCGAACTGCCAGCGATGTGGTGAGGGATTTTTCCAAATGCCCCTGAAAGAAAAAATTCTAGCGAAACTCGACTTCCGCGCTTTCTACGAACAGGAACTTGGAGATCTGGACAAACAGAATAAAGAGGGTCGGGTAATGGCCCTATGCCCTTTTCATGACGACCACGAACCAAGCCTGAGCGTCAACCTAAACACCGGCCGGTTTATGTGTTTTGGATGTAATTCAAGCGGATCAGTGTTCGATTTCTACATGAAAAGACACGGCGTTGATTTTCCGACAGCACTAGCACGATTGGCCGAAATTGCCAGAGTGAGGGCTCTTGTGGACAACGATAACAGAGCAAAGAAACAGTCTTATTTCGACCAAGAGTCGATCGAGCGGATCATGCACCCGGACTTGGGCAAGCCGGACGCTATTTACCCATACGCCGACCCTGAAGGAAATATAGTATTTGCTGTCTGTCGGTGGGAAGCCAATGGGGCAAGAAAAAAGAAAACCTTTCGGCAATGCCGGCCAAACGGTCGGGACGTTCCAGTCTGGTCCATGGACGGTGTGCAGCGTTTCCCCTATCGGGCTCAAGAGATTGCCGGGGCCGATGCTGTTTTCATCGTAGAAGGTGAAAAATGTGTTCATGCGCTGGTTGATCTGGGACTTGTGGCCACATGCAATCCAGGAGGGGCGGGAAAGTGGACCGACGAACTCAATCCGCACTTCAGAGGCAAGAATGTGGTCATCCTTCCAGACAACCATGGCGTCGGCCATGATCACGGTTATCGAGTCGCTCAGTCACTGTATGACGTCGCCGAGTCGATTAAGGTAGTTAAGTTCTCAGGGTTACCGGAAAAAGGGGACGTTGTTGATTGGCTGGAAGCAGGCCACACCAAAACCGAGCTTTTAGAGTTGATGAATGATGTTCCCGAGTGGAAACCAGAGCAGCAGACCGAAACTGACGGGGATGAAGATGCCGACCTGGGATACGACGAATGGAACAGGGCAAGACAACTGTTCCCGAAGACCCCGTTTCCATGGGATGTTCTGCCAGATTGCATCGCGGACAGCTTGAAGCAACTGGCTCGGAGCCACGCTACAAGTCCTCAATCTCTACCTGGGACAGCCATTGCTATTTTTTCGAGCTTATTGGGTGGGACGATCAGCATATCGCCCAAGGAATCATGGCGGGAACCCTTAATTTTCTGGTTCGTGGACATACGACCTTCAGGAGAGGGGAAGACGCCGCCGGTAGCTGCGCTATGCGGCGTCTTATATGCGGCGCAGAACAAGGTCGACAAGGATGAGCGCAAACGCCGTAACGAAGAACAGGCAAAAAAAACAGAAAATCGGCATCCCGTGCCACGTGCGCGGGGATATTTCATCACTGAACTGACCCTTGAGGGCTTGCGAAGCGACATTTCCGGGCATGGTGGAATGATCTGTGTTTATAATGAGCTTAGTTCCTTCATCTCCGGCCAGAATCAATACAAGTCTAAAGGAAACGATCGAGAGGCGTGGCTGACCCTTCACGATGGGAAGCCAACCCGGATCGTACGAGCAAATGAAGCCTTCACTATAGAAAACGCACGAGTCAATATAACCGGCGGGATTCAACCCGGAGTATGGAAGACGGTTTTCAGGGGCAAAGGTGGCATCTATATTGTTGATGGAACTGTTTACCGGTTTTTGCCGACATTCGAGGGCGATCAGCATTATCATCTGACTTCAGAATCCTGGGAGGATCGAAACCGGCAGATCTGGGAGAAAACCCTAAACCTCGCGATGGACTGGGCCGATCAGCGAAGCGGAGCTGAAAATACGCAACCCCTGATATTACCCTTGGACATGGAGGCGCAGCGGCTTTTTATTGGCTGGCGAAACTCTCTTATGTCGGAAAAGGGCGCCCTTCCCGACCAGTTCAGGGGTTACCTGCCCAAAATTGTGGGATACGCTCTCCGGCTAACTGGCGCGCTCCATTGCATGAGGCGGTTCGCCACCGGCAATTACCCTGCAGAGGTATTGACCAGGGAAGATGTTGAAAAAGGCATCCGGGCAGCCTCTTTCTATATGGGGCACGCAGTCGATGCCATGCAAGCCCTATGCACCGACAATGCGGTTGTTCCCGTTGATGCGGACCCGCGGGTAAAACACCTTGCCAAGACCCTTGAATCACTGCGGGGCGAGGTGGATTCCGGCCGGTTGGCAGTGGGGCATATCCAAAAACGATTTAATGAGGACCGCAAACCTGAACAGCGAATCTCGGCGCGCGCGATGGGGGCGCTAATCAGGTCATGTGGATTAACCATTCCTGCAACCCGTTACAGGGCGAATGGGAAAGCGGGAGCCTACTGTCTCGTTTGGGATGAAAAAACAAATTCCTTTCTGAAACAAGTTCACGACCTTCAACAAGTTCACGAATCCCCTAACCACAGGGGTTCAGACCCTGAGAACATTGAAATGAAACGTTCAACAAGTTCAACAAAGGGAAGCGATGCCGTGAACGTGTTGAACATTGATGACCCGAAGTTCACAGCCTCAAACCCGCATCAACCGGGAACTCGTGAACATGTTGAACATTGTGAACGTCCTTTTGAGAAATCAGAAGAATGGGAAACCGGGACAATATGACGCCAAACCGTCTCCTGTTTATAGCGCGGCAATGCGGGATTGTCCTGAAGGCTGAAGATGGCAATATCGTTTTTCGATCTCCACCGGGCCGAATGACACCCGAACTGAAGGAGAAAATCCGAGAACTGAAACCCCGACTGATCGAGCTCATGGGGAACGGCGAATCGCTCAAGGGTTGTCTGGGCGTTGTGTGCCAGTGGACCGACTTCAAGGACTGCAGCCGATCACCTGTTTTGTGGTGTCACCTCGCCGGCGGCGCTGTTATCGGCTTAAAGCGGTGCCCGGTTGGCCATTGGCTGAGGGATAAGCGGGGAATGCCGATATCGCCAAAAGAGAGCCCGAACAGAACATGAGAGAATAAGCTTAAATGCTGTTGGATTATTGTTGAAAGGTTGAGCGATCAGCAGTCGACAGCAGCAGAAGTTACCAAATTTTGCACACACACCCGAATGAAATCGCCTTTTACCCCCTGCCAATCTTAACCCAGTCACTGAAGATACAAAAATATTTCATTTTATGAGCATATGATCGCGGGGTTATCTATGAGTATATGCTCACAATGCTGTGATAGCACTATTTTACGGAATTTCCCTAACGATCCCGACTAATCTACTCTATCAGGCGGAAAACGCACCGGTAAGTTTTTCAGAGGTTTATTCGAAAAAGAAGGTTCCAGAGGCAAAAGAGGCGGGGGTGCCAAGGTCGAAGGGGGCCGATTCGATTTATCAGCACCCCCTCACATTTTTCTGAATATTTTCATCACCAGAAGGCCGGCCCATTCTCATCCGGATTCAGGCAGAACCAGCCATCAAATTCATTCAACCCCGGAGCCCTATCCATGACTTTCAATCCGCGAATAACCCTTCGCCTGATCAGACAACGAATATGATGAGATAGCGCTTCAATTGGATTGTGGGATGGGCAGACCGGAGGCTCAGAAAAGCGAAAGCCCTTGCCGGAGCTGTAACAAGGGCTTTCCTGAAATTCACCAAACCTCTTTCGGATGAAATTTGACAAATGCCACCATTCGGCAATAAAACAAGCCCATATGAGCTTATACTCAATATGTTGCTCTTGTGTAATTTTAATTTTAAAGTAAATGTTTTGATGCAAACCCTTAAACGAAAGGCAATGAATGAATATCCTTATCCAACCGTTCAGCGACAAAACACTTGGTGAGTTCCTACTAGATGTATTTGATTGCCAATATGGGGATTTCAATTTTTTCCAGGCGGCTGTAGCTTACGCAAAAAGGTCAGGCGTCCAATATCTTGAAGAAAAGATTCAAGCATTTACAGGCACAGGCAAAACAGCCCGTGTCATTATTGGAATCGATCAACAAGGGACATCAGTGGAAGGAATAGAAAGCCTGCTAAACGCACTCGGGACTCAAGATCTATACATCAACCACGATGAAAATTCATTCATCACCTTCCACCCAAAAGTGTATTATTTTGAAAACGATGAAAAAGGATTGCTTGTTATAGGTTCAGGCAATCTGACCCAAGGTGGTCTATATTCCAATGATGAGGGCTCTGCGATTATAGAGCTTGATAGGACCATAGAAGCTGACAGGACAATCATCAGAGAAGTAAGGGAAACATTCGAGAAATGGTGCGATGACAGCTTCGGAACCGTCAAAAAGGTCAACGCTGAGTTAGTAGAATCTCTGAAAGAATGTGATTATATAATCAGTGAATCCTCTGGCATAACCCATCCTGATGCCGAGCCTGTAGATGAAGAACCTGATGATGCTACATTTTCACCTGAGCCTCGAACTCGCTTGTTTGGTCGTGGTGCTGGCCGCCGTAGACCTCCTCATGCACGGGGAACAGGTCGCAGAAGAAGAATCAGACCAACTGCGCCAATTGAAACTTGGTTTGG
>ENA-ORCU01000197-ORCU01000197.1-marine-metagenome-genome-assembly--contig:-NODE-197-length-29930-cov-2.924999_pt1 | contig 29930 bp, 28 predicted proteins | sample MGYA00248631_ERZ508512 | MGnify/ENA primary metagenome ERZ508512 (study PRJEB26183, sample SAMN06268844) | marine metagenome | isolation source: Tt an P1 anaerobic enrichment on pine from sediment taken...
CGCGGCCGACATCTTCCTGGAAAACGGCGTCCATATCGAGACCGGCCCGCACAAGCATGCGATCCAGGGCACGTTCTTTCTTTATGTCTGGGAGCCCGCCGGCAACCGGGTGGAACTGGCCAACGCCGGCGCCCGCCTGATCCTCGCCCCCGACTGGGAACCCGTCTGCTGGACCGAGGCCGACCGCAAGAAGGGCCAGGCCTGGGGCCTGAAGACCATCGAGACGTTCCACACCCACGGCACCCCTCCCGTGAAGAAGGAGGCCTGAGCCATGCCCGTCGTCGTCCAGAACATCGACCGCGCCGATCCGGCCGTGATCGACGCGCTCGGCCGCGCCGGGGTCGCCACGGTGCACGAGGCGCAGGGCCGGACCGGCTGCCTCGCCTCCCACATGCGCCCCATCTATTCCGGCGCGCAGATCGCCGGATCGGCGGTGACGATCAGCGCCGCCCCGGGCGACAACTGGATGGTGCATGTCGCCATCGAGCAGCTGCAGCAGGGCGACATCCTCGTCCTCGCGCCCACCTCGCCCTGCGACAACGGCTATTTCGGCGACCTGCTGGCGACCTCCGCCATGGCGCGCGGATGCCGGGGCCTGGTGATCGACGCGGGCGTGCGGGATGTGCGCGACCTGACTGCCATGGGGTTCCCGGTGTGGTCCAAGGCGGTCTCGGCCCAGGGCACGGTGAAAGAGACGCTGGGCTCGGTCAACGTCCCCATCGTCTGCGCCGGCCAGAGCATCGAGGCCGGGGACGTGATCGTGGCCGACGACGACGGGGTCGTCGTGGTCCCGCGCACCGAGGCCGCGGAGGTGCTGAAAAAGGCCGAAGCGCGGCTCGCCGCCGAAGAGGCCAAGCGCCGGCGCCTGGCCTCGGGGGAACTCGGCCTGGACATCTATGACATGCGCCCGCGCCTGGCCGACAAGGGGCTGAAATATGTCTGACCCCGCGGTGGACGGCATCCCTTGCCTGTGGATGCGGGGCGGCACCTCCAAGGGGGCCTATTTCCTCGCCTTGGACCTGCCCTCCGACCCGGCCGAACGGGACGACCTGCTGCTGCGGATCATGGGATCGCCGGATCCCAACCAGATCGACGGGATCGGCGGGGCCGACCCGCTGACCTCCAAGGTCGCCATCCTGTCGCCTTCGACGCGCGCCGATGCGGATGTCGATTACCTTTTTCTCCAGGTCTTCGTCGATCAGCCTCTGGTCAGCGACGCCCAGGGATGCGGCAACATCCTCGCCGGCGTCGGCCCCGCCGCCATCGAGCGCGGACTGGTCCCGGTGGCGGGCGAGGAGACACCCGTGCGCATCCACATGCTCAACACCGGCGAAGTGGCCTCGGCCCGGGTGGCGACGCCCGGCGGGCGCGTCAGCTACAGCGGCAACGCCAGCATTGACGGCGTCCCGGGCACGCATGCCGCCGTGCCATTGATGTTCGAGAACATCGCCGGCTCCATGTGCGGGGACCTTCTGCCCACCGGTAACGCGGCGGACGAGATCGACGGCGTCATGTGCACACTGATCGACAACGGCATGCCCTGCGTCGTGATGCGCGCCGACGCGTTCGGCATCACCGGCAGGGAAAGCCGCGAGGCGCTGGATGGCAACACCGCCCTCAAGCAACGGCTGGAGGCGATCCGCCTTCAGGCCGGACCGATGATGAAGCTTGGCGACGTCGCCGGGAAGAGCGTGCCGAAGATGACCCTCGTGTCTGCGCCGGCCTCGGGCGGGGTCATCGCGACCCGGTCGTTCATCCCGCATCGCTGCCACGCCACGATCGGCGTCTTCGCGGCCGTCAGCGTGGCCACGGCCTGCACGCTGACGGGGTCGCCGGCACATGCCCTCGCCAGCCTGCCCGATGGCGACGTCTTTGCCATCGAGCATCCCACAGGCGCCGCCGAAGTCGTGCTCGAAAGGGACGGCCGCGGGATGGTGACGCGGGCCGGAACCCTGAGGACTGCGCGCAAGCTCTTCGAAGGCCGGGTGTTTCCCGCACAGCCACGACGGGCTTAGCGCCCCCCGGGGGATTGCCCGTGTCGCGGCTCGTCGATTGCGGACCTGACGGCCGGGCCTCGGCCATCCCGGCGTCTTTGCCGATGAAACCGTTTCGCCCGAGGTCTCGTTCACCATCACCACGCGCAGCATGGTCCTGACGGATCGGCTGAAGGACCTGACGAAGCGAGAGGCCGGGCGCGGCGGGCAGCACCCTGTTCGTGATGACGCGCCCTCCGAACGCGTCTTGCCGCACAGGCGGGGGAGATCACACCGAAACGGCGCGCATGAGGGCGTCTTTCTCCAGATCCGACTTCGCCCCTTCCAGCGTCACCGCCCCGCGCTGGAGCACGTAGAACCGGTCGGCCAGCTCATAGGCGAACTCGAAATACTGCTCCACCAGCACGATCGCCATGTCGCCGCGGCCGCGCAGGTAGTCGATGACCCGGCCGATCTGCTGGATGATGTTGGGCTGGATGCCCTCGGTGGGCTCGTCCAGAAGCAGCAGCTTGGGCCGGGTGATCATCGCCCGGGCGATGGCAAGCTGCTGCTGCTGCCCGCCCGACAAATCGCCCCCCCGGCGGTTGCCCATCTCCCTGAGAACCGGGAAGAGCTCGTAGATTTCGTCCGGCACGCCGTGGTCTTCGCGCGGCAGGCAGGCATAGCCTGTCTCCAGGTTCTCGCGCACGGTCAGCAGGGGGAAAATGTCACGCCCCTGCGGCACGTAACCCACCCCGCGGCGCGCCATGGCATGGGCCGGGGCGCGGCCGATCTCGGCCCCGTCCAGCTCCAGCCGCCCGGCCGATCGCGGATGGGTGCCCGAGATCGCCTTCAGCAGGCTGGTCTTGCCCACGCCATTGGTGCCCATCACGCAGGTCACCTGGCCCGCCGCGGCCTGCATGTCGATCCCGTGCAGGATCTGCGAGCCGCCGTAATGCAGCGTCAGGCCTTCGAGTTTCAGCATCGCTCAGCGCCCCAGATAGACATCGATCACGTCCTTGTTCCGCGTCACATGGTCAAGGCTGCCCTCGGCCAGCACCGATCCCTCGTGCAGCACGGTCACCTTGCAGCCCAGCCGCCGCACGAATTCCATGTCATGCTCGACCACCACCACCGCGCGGGTCCTGGCGGCCTCCACCAGGATGTCGGTGGTGTGCTCTCGCTCGGCCAGGGTCATGCCCGCGGCGGGCTCGTCCACCAGCAGCAGCCGCGGCTCCTGCGCCAGCAGCATGCCGATCTCCAGCCATTGCTTCTGGCCATGGCTCAGCTCCCCCGCCCGGCGGCGGAGCTGGCCGGTCAGCCCGATCTCGCCCGCCAGCTCTTCGACGCGCTCGCGGTCGGCCGCGCTCTGGCGGTAGAACAGCACCGACCACGGCGCGCGGTCCTTCTTCAGCGCCATGGCGAGGTTGTCGAACACGGTCTGGTCCTCGAACACGGTGGGGCGCTGGAACTTGCGCCCGATGCCCGCGCGGGCGATCTGGCTTTCGGTCATGCGCAGCAGCGACTGACTCCTCTCGCCCCACAGCACGCGGCCCTCGTCGGGCCTGGTCTTGCCGGTGACGATATCCATGAAGGTGGTCTTGCCCGCGCCGTTCGGCCCGATGATCGCGCGCAGTTCGGCCGGGCCGATCTGGAAGGACAGGTTGTTGATCGCCCTGAACCCGTCGAAGCTGACCGAGACGCCGGAGACCTCCAGAAGCGTGCTCATTCCTCGGCCTCCTTCTCGCGCAGCGCGCCCGCGTCGGGGCCGAGATCGGCGCCGTGCCGGTCGGGCGACCGGGTGCCGGTCACAAGGTCGACCAGCCCGCCGATGCCCCTGGGCGCGAACAGCGTGACCATGACGAAGCTGACCCCCAGCAGCACCTGCCACCAGTCCACCCATTTCACGGTGTAGACCCCGAGATTCAGGTCGGGCGCCTGCCCGCCGGTGAACCAGGTCGACAGAAGCGACACGAAACCCGCCCCGACCACCGCGCCATAGAGCCGCCCGCGCCCGCCGATGGCGACCCAGACGGCCAGGTAGATGGAGGCGATGGGGGCGATCTCGGCGGGGTTGATGATGCCGGCCTGCGGGTAATAGAGCGCGCCGGCGATGGCCGCGATTACCGCGGTGAGGGTGAAGACGAACAGCTTGTAGCCCTCGACCGAATAGCCCAGGAAACGCACCCGCGCCTCGTCGTCGCGGATGCCGCGGATCACGTTGCCGAACTTGCCCGACACCACGAAGGACGCCAGCAGGTAGCCCAGCGCCAGCGCCAGCGCCGAGGCCCAGAAGAACCGGATGGAGATCACGCTTTGCGGGACGTCGCCCGCGCCGGGGATGTTCTGCAGGCCCGACAGGCCGTTATTGCCCCTGAGCCCGCTGTCGTTCTGGAACAGGTAGAGCGCCAGCGCCAGCGTCATCGCCTGGGTCAGGATCGACAGGTAGACGCCCGTCACCCGGCTGCGGAAGGCCAGCCAGCCGAAGACCAGCGCCAGGAGACCGGGCACCAGCACCACCAGCGCCAGCTGGATCGCCAGGCTGTCGGCAAAGGCCCAGACCGCGGGAAACTCGCTGCCGCCGACCACGCCGAAGATCTGCGTGGCGATGGCATCCGAGATCTCCTGTGGCGTGGGCGGCAGGGCGGCATTGGCCAGCGCGCCGGTGACGATGGCCTCGGTGCGCGCATACATCAGCCACATGCCGATCATGTAGCCGCCGAGCCCGAAAAAGGCGAAATGGCCGAGGCTGAGGATGCCGGTGTAGCCCCAGACCAGGTCCATCGCGATGGCCACGAGGCACAGGCACAGCGTCTTGCCCAGCGTCTTGACGAAGCTGGTGGAGATCAGGCCGGGGCCGAAGGCCTCGGACATGAGGGTCACGCCCAGGGTGAAAAGCGCCAGCAGCGCCAGGAAGATCAGGACGGAGGGGTGTTTCAGGAAGAAGCTGCGGGTCATGCGCGCGCCCTCCCGGCGTCGGGCCTGTGGCCGGCGCTGCGATGTGAGTATTTGGGCCAAGAAGAAGGAGGCATGGGCATCAGTCTCCTGCCGCGCGGCCCTTGAGGGCGATGATGCCCCGCGGCCGGAACTGGATGAACAGGATGATGAAGAGGATCATGTAGGTCTGGGCGGCGAGCGTGTTCGACGGGTTCAGCCACTCGATCCCCTTCTGCAGGAAGCCGATCAGCGCGGCACCGGCCAGCGTGCCCCAGATATTGCCCACGCCGCCCACGACAACGGTCATGAAGCTCTGCACGATGTAGTCCTGCCCCAGTTCCGACGTGACCTTGGCGAACAGGCCGATGGCCACGCCGGCCACCCCGGCGATGCCGGAGCCGAGCCCGAAGGTCAGCATGTTGATGCGGTCGGGGTTGATGCCCATCGAGGCCGCCATGCGCGGGTTCTGGGTGACGGCGCGCACCTCCAGCCCCAGCCGGGTGCGGCGCATGATGAACAGGAACAGGCCGAGAAACAGCAGCGCCAGGACGAAGATCGCGATGCGGATATAGCTGATCGAGACCACGTCGTTCAGCACCAGCGCGCCGTCCAGCCAGCCCGGCGAGGTCAGCGGCCGGGCCTGGGTGCCGAAGATGTTCTTGGCCAGCTGCTGCAGCGCGATGGAGATGCCGAAGGTCGCCAGCAGCGTCTCCAGCGGCCGGTTGTAGAGCCAGCGGATCACCAGCCGCTCCATCGCCACGCCGGCGGCGAAGGTCAGGGCGAAGGCCAGCGGCAGGGCGACGATGATCGAAAGCGTGTAATCGGGGATCACCTGCTGCACCACGTAGCCGGTATAGGCCCCCATCATGATGAACTCGCCATGGGCCATGTTGATCACGCCCATCACGCCGAAGGTGATGGCCAGCCCGATTGCGGCGAGGAAATAGATCGAGGCCAGCGACAGCGCGTCGAGCGCGAGGTCGGCGGCCTGGTTCAGCCCGACCTTCAGCGCGATGGCGTCCAGCGCCTCGCTGGCGGCGGCGGTGAGGCGCGCGTCGCGCTCGGTGTAGCGGTCGTAGAAGACGTGGGATTTGAGCGCCGCTGCGACCTCAGCCTCGGTGACGGTGGCGGGCACCGTTCCTGCCTCGGCCAGCGCTGCATAGGCGCGGTCGCGGGCGGAGGCGGTGTTCAGGTCGGCCACCGGCACGCCGCCGACCGCGCCGTTTTCGATATGCGCCTCCAGCGCGGCCCGCTTGTCCGAGGGGCTGATGCGGGGGGCGGCGAGGCCGGCCTGCACCAGCAGGGCATAGGCCTCGGCCTCGGGCAGCTCTTGGCTGCCGGGCTTCAGAAACCGGGCCACGTTCACCGTTTCGGCGGGCGCTTCGGCGGTTGCGGCGCGGGTGGTTTCGACCAGCGGGTTCAGCGCGGCGCGGGCGTCGACGCCGAGATCGCCGGCGAAGCCGCCGATGGCCGCGATGCGGGCCTCCGCGTCGGGGTCAAAGGAAATGGTCAGCAGGCGTTTCAGCCGTTCCTTCTGCGCCTTGAGCGCCGGGTCGGGCTCAGTCGCGATGGCCCCGCGCAGGGCGGCCAGATGCGCGGCCTCGGCGTCGCGCGCGATGGCGTCCAGCGCCTCCTGCCGCTTGGCCGGGTCGGGGTCCATCAGCTGGAACTGCACCAGCGCCGCGCCGATCATGCCGCGGATACCGCTGTTGGGCTTGAGCTGGTCGAGATCGGATTTCGGATAGGTCCCCGCGTCGGCGCCACTGGCAATGTCGATCAGGCGGTAGGTCTTGGCGTCGATCTTCTCGGCAAAGAAGAACAGCCCGTCAGCCTTGCGCTGCCAGATCTCCTTGGCCTGCCATTTCTCCAGCACCTGCTGGGCTTCGGGCAGACCGCTGTCGCGCAGCGCGTCGATGGCCGGGCCGATGGTCTTGCGCGAGCTTTTCTCAAGCGTGGCGCGGTGTTCCTGCAGGAGGTCCTGTATGGGGCTTTGCTGGGCCAGCGCGGCACCCGCGATCAGCGTGAAGAGGGTGAGGGCGGCAAGGATGATGCGCATCATGGACAGCCTGATTGGGAGAGGGGGCGGGCGCGCCGCCCCCTCGTCTTGCCTTGGGTCAGTAGTTGGACTTGATCTGCACGCAGCTCTCGGTCTCGGTGTTGTACATGCCGCAGCCGAGCTCCTTCCAATCCGACTTCAGCACCGCCGATTCCGGCAGGTAGTCGGTCCAGGCGTCGCCCGGCACTTCCTCGGTCTGGCTGAGGATGTCGAACTGGCCGTCCGCGGTGATCTCGCCGATCAGCACCGGCTTGGCGAGGTGGTGGTTGGTGCCCATCACGGCCATGCCGCCGGTCAGGTTGGGGAATTCCTGGCCCCACATCGCCTCGCGCACGGGGTCAACATCGGTGGTGCCGGCCTGCTCGACCGCGTTCACCCACATGTTGAAGCCGACGTAATGCGCCTCCATCGGGTCGTTGGTCACGCGCTCGTCGCCCATGCGGGCCTTCCAGGCGGCGATGAATTCGTCGTTGGCCTCGGATTCGGCCGACTGGAAGTAGTTCCACGCGGCCAGGTGGCCGACGAGGTTGCTGGTGTCGAGGCCCGAAAGCTCCTCTTCACCCACCGAGAAGGCCACCACCGGGATGTCGTCGGCCGAGACGCCCGCCGCGGCCAACTCCTTGTAGAAGCCGATATTGGCGTCGCCGTTGATGGTCGAGATCACGCCCACCTTCTTGCCGTCGGCACCCAGCGCCACCACGTCGGCCACGATCTTGGACCAGTCGGAATGGCCGAAGGGGGTGTAGTTCACGAAGATGTCCTCTTCGGCGATGCCCTTCGATTTCAGGTAGCTTTCCAGGATGTTGTTCGTGGTGCGCGGGTAGACATAGTCGGTGCCCAGCAGCGCGAATTTCTCGACCCCCAGTTCATCCAGGAAATAGTCGGTGGCCGGGATCGCCTGCTGGTTCGGCGCGGCGCCGGTGTAGAACACGTTCTTCGAGCTCTCCTCGCCCTCGTACTGGACGGGGTAGAACAGCAGGCCGTTCAGCTCTTCGATCACCGGCAGAACCGATTTCCGGCTCACGCTCGTCCAGCAGCCGAACATCACGTCCACGTCCTGCACGGTCAGCAGCTCACGCGCCTTTTCGGCAAAGAGCGGCCAGTCCGAGGCCGGGTCGACGACGACGGCCTCCAGCTTCTTGCCCAGTACGCCGCCCTTGGCGTTCTGCTCGTCGATGAGCATCAGCATGGTGTCTTTCAGCGTGGTTTCCGAGATTGCCATGGTGCCGGAGAGCGAGTGCAGCACGCCCACCTTGATCGTCTCCTCGGCCAGGGCCGGTGCCGCGAATGTGCCAAGGGCAAGGGTGCCCGCGAGGATCTTGTTCAGGAATGTCATGTTGGTCCTCCAAGCAGAGGAAACCGGCGCGAGGCCTTGCCCCAGGGCGGTGCCCGCCCTACCTGTCCCCTGCAACTGAACTGTTGCATCCGTGTGGCGGCCTGTCGGAGTTCCAAGTCGCGGTGCCGCCACACGCCCGTTTCAGCCTGCATCGCTGCAGCCCCCAAGCGGGCCTCCTCACGCTTTCTGCGTCGCGGCATCGGGGCAATTGCCGGATAGCTTGTTTTCCGGGCATTGATCGGGATTGCCCAAATTTCGGACATGAAGGGGCTGAGTCGCCAAAAAATGCGGCGTCGGTTTTTGGGTCGCAGGCGGCATGGCCGGTTTTGCCCGCCCGACCTGCAGAAACGGAGTTGACAGTTCCGCCGCCTCTCTCCCATGAGACCCAGAATTGTATACAATCTGGACAATCCCCGGGGGAAAGAGATGCTCGAAACCGCGCTTGGCCTCGACTACGCCATGACCGCACCGCACCGCAGCGCCGCCAAGATCGGCGCCGATGTGATGGAGGCCGGCGGCAGCGCCATCGAAGCGATGGTCGCGGCTGCGGCTGCCATTGCCGTGGTCTATCCGCATATGAACGGAATCGGCGGCGACGGGTTCTGGATCATCCGCCGCCCCGGCGAGCGTCCGGTGGGGATCTCGGCCTGCGGCGGCGCGGCCGGGCTGGCCACGCCGGACTGGTATGCAGGGCACGGGATCACCGATGCCCTGCCGTCCCGCGGCGCGCTGGCGGCCCTGACGGTGCCCGGCACGATCGGCGGCTGGCAGGCGGCGCTGGATCTGGTGCCGGCAGAGAAGCGCCTGCCGCTGACCGACCTGCTGGCGCCGGCCGTGAAAATGGCCCGCGAGGGCATCGCGGTGAGCCGGAACCAGGCCGAGACCACGGCAGAGAAGCTGGACGGCCTGCGCGACGTTCCGGGCTTTTCGGAGATCTATCTCGACGGCGGCCGGGCGCCGCGCGCCGGGGCGCGGCTGGTGCAGGCGGCGCTGGGCGACACGCTGGCCCATCTGGGCGAGGCCGGAACGGAGAGCTTCTATCGCGGCGACATCGCCGCCGAGAACGCGCGTTTCCTGGAAGAGCAGGGCAGCCCCCTGCGCCTGGGCGACCTCAACGGCTACCGGGCGCAAAACGTGCGCCCGCTGGAGATCCGCACCAGCCGGGGCCAGCTCTACAACATGATCCCGCCGACACAGGGCATGTCGGCGCTGGCCATCCTGGGGATCTTCGACCGGCTGGGCGTGACCGAGGGCGAGGGCTTCGCCCATATCCACGGGCTGATCGAGGCCACCAAGCAGGCCTTCCTGGTGCGAAATGCCGAGCTCGGCGATCCCCGTTACATGCGCCACGACGCGCAGGAGCTGCTGTCGGACGCTCGGCTCGACGCGATGGCGGCGGCGATCGACCCGGCGCGCGCCGCGCCCTGGCCGCAGGTGGCCAAGGCCGGCGACACGATCTGGATGGGCGCCGCCGATGCCGACGGCACGGTGGTGAGCTTCATCCAGTCGGTGTTCTGGGAATTCGGCTCGGGCCTGACCTGCCCGCAGACCGGGGTGGTGTTCCAGAACCGCGGCGCGGGCTTCGGCCTCGAGCCCGGGCCGAACCAGCTTGCCCCCGGCAAGACCCCCTTCCACACCCTCAACCCCGCCCTGGCCGAGCTGACCGATGGCCGCGTCATGGCCTATGGCACCATGGGCGGCGAGGGCCAGCCGCAGACGCAGGCCGCGGTGTTCACCCGCTACGCCCACTTCGGCGTGCCGCTGCAGCAGGCCGTCACCGCCCCGCGCTGGCTCTTGGGCAAGACTTGGGGCGACGACACCACCAGCCTGAAACTGGAGGCCAACATGGACCCGGCGCTGGTGAAGGCCCTTGCCGCCGCCGGCCACGTGGTCGAGACCCTGCCGGCCTTCTCCAGCCTGATGGGCCATGCGGGCGCGGTGGTGCGCCACCCCGACGGGCTGTGCGAGGCCGCCAGCGACCCGCGCTCGGACGGGGCCGCGCTGGCGCAGTAACTACAACCCCAGCGCGCGGTAGTGGGCGTTGATCGCGCCCGCCGTCGCCCACCAGACGCGCTCTCCCCCTGCCCTCTGGATGTGGGAGAGCGCGCGCGCCAGATGCTTCAGCCGGTGCGGATGCCCCATCAGGTAGCCGTGCAGGGCGATGCCCATGACCAGCGGGCGGCGGGCGGATTCCTCGATCATCACGTCGAAGGCGTCGATGATCATGTCGGCGAATTCCGCGCCCTCGCGCTTGCGCCCGACGATCTGGGGGATGTCGTTCAGCTCTTGCGGATAGGGCACCGACAGGATCCGCCCGCCGCGCGTCTCCATCCATGTGGGCTGGTCGTCATGGCACCAGTCCAGCAGGTATTCGTAGCCCGCCTCCTGCAGCAGGTCGGGCGTGACCGCGCTTTGCGAGATCCACGGCCCCAGCCAGCCCCTGGGCGCGGCGCCGCTGCGTTCGGTCAGGACCTGCGTGGCCTCGGCGATCAGCCTGCGCTCCTCTTTCTCCGGCAATATGCCCTGCCGCTCGGCATTTGTCCGGCCGTGCCCCGCGATCTCATCGCCGCGGGCCTGGAAGGCCTCGGCCAGCCCCGGCGCTTCGTCATAGATCAGGCTGTTGACCAGCGCCGTGCAGGGCAGCTCCAGCGCGTCGAACAGCTCCAGCATGCGCCAGGCCCCGACCCGGTTGCCGTAATCGCGCCAGGCATAGTTCAGAACGTCCGGCTGCGGCCCGCCCGGCGCCAGCTCGGCGCCCAGCCCCCCGCCAAAGGAAAAGCACTCGATATTCATGCCCAGATAGACCGCCAGCCGGGCGCCACCGGGCCAGCTGAAGTCGGGGCGCTCGGTGATCGGCGAATAGGCGTAGCGGTTGTGATGCGCGAGGCTCATGGAATCGTTCCCTCCGTTTTCCCCACCCTTGCCGCGCCGTAACGCCGAGCCCAATCGGAAGGCTTGACGCCGGGGCGATGTGGCGGGCGTTTCCCCGGAATTTCGCTGAAAATTTAGGCAGAGCCCAAGACGGCGCCATTTTTTTGACCGGCCATCATTGTATACAATACGACGGCTCAGACACCGATAACGACGTCCCTTAACGCTATCTCGTATACAAAACGGAGACACTCATGGATCGTCGTAAGTTTCTGACTGCAACTGGTGTGGCCGGTGCTGCTGCCCTGTCGGCCCCCGCCGTGGCCCGCGCCGCCACCATCAAGTGGAAGATGACCACCGCCTTCCCGCCGGGCCAGCCCTTCTACTCGACCGGCCCCGGCTCGCTGACCGATTTCACCGACCGCGTGCGCAAGATGTCGGATGGCCGCCTGGACATCCAGGTCTATCACGCCGGCGAACTGGTGCCGGCCTTCGAAGGCTTCGACGCCGTCCGCCAGGGCATCGTCGAGATGAACGGCTGGGTCAGCTATTTCGGCTCGGGCAAGGTGCCCGCCGCCCAGTTCTTCGGCGCCGTGCCCTTCGGCATGTCGACCCAGGGCCAGAATGCCTGGTTCTACGTCGGCGACGGCATCAAGCTGTGGAACGAGGTCTACGAGCCGCTGGGCCTGGTCGCCATGCCCATCGGCGCCACCGGCGTGCAGATGACCGGCTGGTTCAACAAGGAGATCAAGTCGCTCGAAGACATGCAGGGCCTGCGCCTGCGCATCCCCGGCCTCGCCGCCAAGGCCTATGCCCGCATCGGCGTCGACGTGAAGCTGCTGCCGGGCGGCGAGATCTTCCCGGCGCTGGAGCGCGGCGTGATCGACGCGGCCGAATGGGTCGGCCCCGCGCAGGACAAGATCCTGGGTCTGAACAAGGCCGCCAAATACTACTACACCACCGGCTGGCACGAGCCGACCACGGTGACCGAACTGGCCATCAACAAGGCCGCCTGGCAGGGTCTGCCGGAAGACCTGCAGGGCATCGTCACCAACGCCGCCGCCGCCTGCAACGTGATCTCGCATTCCTGGGCCGAGGCCAACAACGCCGCAGCGCTCAAGGAATTCGCCGCCAATGGCACCGAGCTGCGCACCCTGCCCAAGGACGTGGTCGAGGGGCTGCGGGCCGAGATGAAGCCGGTCTATGATGAACTCGCCGCGGCTGATCCGCTGTTCAAGAAGGTCATGGAAAACTACTTCGCCTTCAAGGAAGAGCATGACGTCTGGGCAGCGGCCTCCGAGCAGGTCTGGCACAGCCAGCTGCGCGACGCCTGATCCTCACCACCCATGGCAACAAAAGGGCAGGCAGCGCGGGTCACGCACTGCCTGCTCGCTTTTTCCGGAAGAGAAACGAGACAAAAATGAACTTCGCGTTGCGATTGGCCGATGTCATCGACCGGGTGACGAAGGTCGGGGGTAAAATCGCCTCGGCCCTGTTGCTGGCGATGGTGGCCCTTGTGTTCTTCAATGTGGCGGGCCGCTACGTCATCGGCACCAGCCCCGTCTGGATGCAGGAGATGGAATGGCACCTGCTGCTCCCCACAGCCCTGCTGGGCATTTCGGTGCTGATGCTGGAAAACGGCCATGTCCGGGTGGACATGCTGTATGACCGCCTGCCCCGCCGCACCCAAAGCCTGCTTGACCTGGTTTCGATGGCTCTGGGCGTGGTGATCTCCATCCTGTTCATCAAGTATTCGCTGGGCTTCGTCGACAGCGCCTTCTCGATCCGCGAGGGCTCGCCGGATCCGGGCGGGCTGCCGGGGCGCTGGCTGCTGAAGGGGTTCATCCCCGTGGCCTTCGGCCTGTTCGCGCTGCAATGCCTGTCGAACGCCATCCGCCACGCCGCCGCCCTGCGCGGCCTCGGGCAGGAGGGCTGAGCGATGGAGGAACTTCTCGCGATTGGAATGATCCTGGGCTTCATGCTGTTCCTGCTGATCGGCATGCCCGTGGGGATCGGCATCGCCGCCGCCGGCTTCCTGTTCGGCTGGATGGGCTTCGGCGATTTCCTGTTCAACCTCAGCCCCGCGCGCATCTACGGGGTGGTGACCAAATACGAATTCCTGGCCATTCCGCTGTTCGTCTACATGGGCGTGATGCTGGAGAAATCCCGCGTGGCCGAGGACATGCTCGAGGTGATCGGGCGGCTCTCGGGCCGGCTGAACGGCGGCATGGCCATCGCGCTGATCGTGGTGGGCGTGCTGATGGGCGCCTCGACCGGCATCGTCGGCGCTACGGTGGTGACCCTGACCATGCTGACCATGCCGGTGCTGCTGCGCCGGGGCTATGACGGCGGCGTGGCGGCGGGGGCGATCTGCGCCTCGGGCACGCTGGGGCAGATCATCCCGCCCTCGCTGGTGCTGATCCTGCTGGCCGACATCATGGGCGAAAGCGTGGGCACGCTGTTTGCTGCGGCGATGATGCCGGGGCTGATGCTGGCCGGGCTCTACATCGCCTACATCCTCATCCTCGGGAAGATGCGCCCGCATCTGGTGCCCGCCATCCCCGCCGAGGAACGTGCCGACCTGACCGGCCGGGCCCTGGCGATCCGCGCCGTCAAGGCGCTGGCGCCGCCGCTCTTGCTGGTGGGGGGCGTTCTGGGCTCGATCATCGGCGGGCTTGCCGCGCCGACCGAGGCCGCGGGCGTGGGTGCCGCGCTGTCGATCGCCATCGCCGCGCTCTACGGCCGGCTGAACAAGCGGATGATCTGGGACGCGGCCCAAAGCGCGCTGCGCATCTCGGCCATGATCTTCTTCATCCTGGTCGCGGCGCAGGTCTTCTCCATCGCCTTCCGCGGGCTGCATGGCGAGGATCTGGTCAAGGACATGCTGGCGCTGCTGCCCGGCGGCGAGATCGGCGCGCTGATCTTCCTCATGGCGCTGCTGTTCGTGCTCGGCTTCTTCCTGGAGTGGATCGAGATCAGCTATATCGCGCTGCCGCTGCTCCTGCCCTTCTTCAAGGAGCAGGGCACGGACATGATCTGGCTGGCCGCGCTGATCGCGATGAACCTGCAGACCTCGTTCCTGACGCCGCCCTTCGGCTGGGCGCTGTTCTTCCTCAAGGGGGCGGCGCCGAAAGGGGTTACGACGGCGATGATCTATCGCGGGGTGATGCCTTTCATCGCGATCCAGGCGGTGGCGCTGTTGCTACTGTTCACAATTCCGGGTATCGCCACCTGGCTGCCGCAAGCGATCGGATGGTGATGACATGAGCGAGATTGTATCCTACCTGCCACTGGCCCTGGGACTGGGCGTGGCGTCCATCGTGGCCGGATTGATGGCGGGGTTCCTGGGCGTGGGCGGGGGCATCGTGCTGGTGCCGGTGCTGTTCTGGCTGTTCACCTTCATCGACTTCCCCGACACGCTGTCCATGCACATGGCGGTGGCCACCTCGCTGGCCACCATCGTGTTCACGGCCATCTCGTCGATGCGCGCGCATCACAAGCGCGGAGCCGTGGACATTGCGCTGGTGAAGAAATGGGGCGTGCCGATCGGGCTGGGGGCGCTCGCCGGTGGGCTGGCGGCGCGGTTCATCGACCCGGCGGGGCTGAAGATGATCTTCGGCTTCGTCGCCCTGCTGGTGTCGCTCAACCTGGCCACCCCGCGCACGCTGGTGGTCTCCGACCACCTGCCCGAATCGCGTGCCGCCAATGCCGGTATCGCGGGGGCGATCGGGCTGGTCTCGTCGCTGATGGGGATCGGCGGCGGCACGCTGGGCGTGCCCACGCTGGCGGCGTTCTCCTACCCGATCCACCGCGCGGTGGGCACGGCGGCGGCCTTCGGGCTGATCATCGCGCTGCCGGCGGTGGCGGGCTTCGTGGTGTCGGGGCTGGGCGTGCCGGACCGGCCGCCGCTTTCGGCGGGCTATGTCAGCCTGCCGGCGGCGCTGATCATCATCCCCTTCACCACGGCGCTGGCGCCGCTGGGGGCGAAGCTGGCCCATGATCTGGACGCGAAATGGGTGAAGCGCGGCTTCGCCCTGTTCCTGGGGATCACCGCCGTCCGGATGCTGATCGCCGCCTTCGGCTGATCACTGGCGCTGCGCCAGCACGGCCTCGGCGGCGCCGTGCAGATGCTGGCGCAGCGCCTGTTCCACCCCGGGCCGGTTCCGGGCCCGCAGGAGATGCACGATCACGGCATGCTCCCGGTTCGAGCGCCGCATCCGGTCGATCTGGTAGAGCTGCGACTTGCGGAACGGGGCCAGTTTCAGCCGCATGTCGAAGGCCATCTGGCTGAGCTCGTCGTTGCCTGCGCCGCGAAAGATCAGCGAGTGGAACTCGGTGTTCACGGCCTCGTATTCCTTCGCCGCCCGGTGCGAGACCATCTCGGACATGGTCCGATGCGCGCTCTCCAGCTCGTCCAGCGCCGCCTCGTCCATGCGCTCGGCCGCGAAGCCGCCGCACAGCGCCTCGATCTCGGCCATCGCCTCGAACATGGAGCGGATGCGTTCGGGCTTGAAGTCGCGCACCACGACCCCCTTGAACGGCACCCGCTCGGCCAGCGAGCGCGACACGATGTTCTGAAGGACCTCGCGCACGGGCGTGCGGGAGACGTTGAACCTCTGGGCCAGCGCGACCTCGTTCAGCCGTGCGCCGGGTGCGATCTCGCCCGACACGATCTCGGTTTCGAGCACTTCGAGGATCATGGCACTGTGAACGTTTTTCACGCGCGGCCTCTTATTCTGGGCGCCGGGATGGCGCCACCCGCCGCGGCGGGTGGCTGTGTGAGTGGTATCCCGTCCCGTCCCCCACGTCCAGAAGCCCCCGCGCCCGTCAGCCCGCGGCGGCGGCGCGCTTGCGCTCGGCCTCGGCGATGGCCTGGTCGATCCCGGTGCGGTCGGTCACGCCCGAGAAATTGTCCCGCGTGGGCATGGCGTCGGCCACGAAGACATAGCGCTGGTGGGCCACGTCGTAGAGGCGGCGCAGTTCGGGCAGCGGGTCGGGGTGGTCGTCGGCACGGATGTCGATCCAGGGGTAATCCTCGCCCCGGTGGATGCGCAGCGCGGCGGATTGCTTGCCGCGCTTGTCGCCGCCCGCGGCCTCGCCTGCCTCCATCGCGGTCATCAGCCGCTCGGCCAGGGGCAGGTCCATGTTGTCGAGATAGGCCGCCAGCGTGTCCGCGATCACCGCCTCGCCCACCAGCATGTTGCCGGCGACCGAGACGCCCTCGGCCTGCATCTGCCCGGCCCAGTCGATGCATTTCGCGCCGGTGTGGGCGGCGATGTTGCCGGCCGCGTCGATCATGTGGATCTGGCGCTGCTCGCGGCCCTCGTCTCGGGCCATGAGGTCGGCCAGCACGTCGGCGGGCACCTCGCCCGCCGCCAGCCGGTCGGCCGCCTCGATCCCCCAGAGCGGGCTGACGAAGGCCTGGGTGGCCACGGCGCATTTGCCGCCGCGGATATGCGGCACCAGCGCCCCCACGGCGAAGAAGCGGCTGGCCACGGCGACGCCGAAATGGCCGGTCCCGGGATCGCGGGCAACGATGGAATAGGTCATGGCGTTCTCCTTATCGTCCGACGGCGTAGGCCTGCATCAGGCGCGGCGTGGCGGCGGCGCGCAGCAGGCCGTCGGGGTCGCGGGACGCGGCGGTCAGCCGGCCGATGGCCCAGGGCTCGGACACGTCGACATCGTGGCCGCGGGCGCGCAGATCCTCGATCACCGCCTCGCCGGCCGCCGGCTCGATCATCATGCGGCCGGGCAGCGCGCGGCGCGGGAAGAAGGACGCGGTGAAATGCTGCGAATGGAACAGCGGCGCGTCGATGATCTCCTGCATGTTCTGCGCGCCGTGGACGAGGCGCAGGAAGAAGATCAGCTGCCACTGGTCCTGCTGGTCGCCGCCCGGGGTGCCGAAGGCCAGGCGCGGCTTGCCGTCCTTGAGCGCGAGCGAGGGCGTCAGCGTCGTGCGCGGCCGCCGGCCCGGCGCAAGGCTGGTGGGCAGCCCCTCGTCCAGCCAGAACATCTGCGCGCGCGAGTTCAGCGCGAAGCCCAGCCCCGGCACGATGGGCGAGGATTGCAGCCAGCCGCCCGAGGGGGTGGCCGCCACCATGTTGCCCCAGCGGTCGATCACGTCGATATGCACCGTGTCGCCCCGCCGGTTGGCGAGATGCGCCATGGTCGGCTCGCCCGCATCGGCGCCCACCGTCACCTCGGACAGGCGCGTGGCCCGGTCGATGGCGGCCTGCGCCAGATGCTCCAGCCCTGCGATGACGCCGGGGCGTTGCTCCAGCGAGGCCGTTTCGCCGATCAGGCCGCGGCGGCTGTCGGCATAGCCGTCGGACAGAAGCTGCTCGATCGGGACCGGGAAGAAATCGGGATCGCCGTAATAGGCCTCGCGGTCGGCATAGGCGAGCTTCATCGCCTCGATCGTGGTGTGAATGAAATCGGCGCCCAGAAGCGGCATGTCCCCGATGCCCGTGCCCTTGAGCAGCTGCAGCGCCTGCAGCATGACCGGCCCCTGCCCCCACGGACCCGTCTTGCAGACGGTCCAGTCGCCATACTCGGCCGTGAGCGGCTCCTCGAAACGCGCGCTCCAGTTCGCCATGTCGTCGGCGGTCAGGACCCCGGCGCGGCGTTCGCCGGTGCCGTCCATGACCTCGGCGGTGGACAGGTAGTCGCCGATGGCCTCGGCGATGAAGCCGCGGGAGAAACAGCTCCGGGCCTTTTCGATCTGGGCCTCGCGCCCGCTGACGCTTTCCGCCTCGGCCAGGACCCGCTCCCAGGTGTCGGCGAGCACGGGGTTGCGGAACAGGCTGCCGGGCTTGGGCGGGGTGCCGCCGGGCAGCCAGGTTTCGGCCGAGCTGGGCCATTCCTTCTGGAACATCTCGACAAGGCCGCCGATGGCCATCGAGACCCGTTCAAGGACAGGGTGGCCGTGGCGGGCGTAGTAGATGGCGGGCTCCAGGATGTCGCGCAGCGGCAGCGAGCCGTATTCCAGCAGCATCAGCATCCAGGCGTCGAACGCCCCGGGCACCACGGTGGCCAGAAGGCCCGAGCCGGGGATGAGCTCCAGCCCCTCGGAGCGGTATTTCTCGATCGTGGCCCCGGCCGGCGCCGTCCCCTGGCCACACAGCACCCGCACCCGATCCTGATCGCTGGAATAGACCAGCGCGGGCACCTCGCCGCCGGGGCCGTTCAGATGGGGTTCGACCACCTGCAGGACAAACCCCATCGCCGCCGCGGCATCGAAGGCATTCCCGCCCTTCTCCAACATGCCGAAACCGACCGACGAGGCCAGCCAATGCGTTGAGGTGGCAACGCCAAACGTGCCGGTGATTTCGGGGCGTGTCGTGAATGCCGCCATTCGGTTTTCCTTCCTTCTTGTTATCTCTTTCTTATCTCATCTCGGTGAACGCCGCCGGGCCGACCGCCTGGTAGAGCGAGGGCGTCCAGCGCCGCAGGACATTGGCCAGATGGCCGGCGATGGCGCGTTCGGCGCGGTCCGGGTCGCCCGCGGTCAGCTCATCCAGCAGGGCCCTGTGCTCGGCATCGACCCCGGCCTCCTGGAAAAATTGCCGCGGCACCTCGAGGCTGCTCAGCGTGAAGCGGTGGATATGCAGCGCGCAGCGCAGCAAGAGCGGCGCCAGAAGCTCCATCCCGGCGGCGACGACGAGGGCGCAGTGAAAGGCACGATCCAGCTCGCTGCTTTGGTAGAGATCGTCCTTCTCATGGGACAGGGCCATCTTCTCGATCAGGTCGTCGAGCTGGGGCTTGCTGGCCGAGATGTCCGATTCCGCGATCCGGCGCGCCACGCTGCGTTCGATGGATAGCCTTATGCGCACCATCTCGGCGGCCTCGGCCAGGCTGGTCTCGGTCACCCTTGTGCCGCGATAGCCCGATCTTTTGACAAGGCCCTCATCGTCGAGCCGCAGCAGCGCCTCGCGGACGGTGCCCTGGCTGCAGCCGAATTCGTGGGCCAGGCTTTGCTCCAGCAACTGTTCGTCGGGAGGGATCTGGCGAAACAGAATGGCCCGCTTCAGCGCGGCGTAAACCTGATCCGACTTTTTCCCTCCGATATTGGGCAGATGCTTGGTCATGTCGCCAAGCGCTGAATTACTCGGTGTTGACATCGTTTTTGTTACCTTCCTAATATCAATATCGATAACGATACCGCGGCCCCTTGTCCAGCCGTCTGAAAACCGAAAGCTGCAAATCAATGACGCTTCTGCGTGTGAACAATCTGGCAATCGATGTGGTGCGGGATGGGGAAGACTGCCACCTGGTCCACGATGCCCATTTCTCGGTCGACAGGGGCGAAACGGTTGCGATTGTTGGCGAATCTGGCTCCGGCAAGTCGCTGACCGCCCTGGCCATCATGGGATTGCTGGGTGAGGGTCTGTCCGTCTCCGGGGGGCAGATCCTGTTCGAAGGACAGGACCTGACCCAGATCGGCCCGCAGGAGCACAACGCGCTGCGCGGGCGGGGAATCGCGATGATCTTCCAGGAGCCGATGACCTCGCTGAACCCGGTGCGCAGCATCGAAAGCCAGCTGACCGAGGGCATGCGCCTGAAGATGGGCCTCAGCCGCCGCGCCGCGCGGGCGCGGGCGCTCGACCTGCTGAACGAAGTCGGAATCTCTGACCCCGAGCGCCGCCTGCGCCAGTTCCCGCACCAGTTGTCGGGGGGGATGCGCCAGCGCGTGATGATCGCCATCGCGCTGTCCTGCGAGCCGAAGCTGATCCTGGCCGATGAGCCCACCACGGCGCTGGATGTGACCATCCAGGCGCAGATCCTGGCGCTGACCTCGCGCCTGTGCCGCGACCACGGCGTGGGGCTGGTGCTGATCACCCACAACCTGGGGATCGTTGCGCGCCATGCCCAGAACGTCGCCGTCATGTATGGCGGCCGCGTGGTCGAGCGGGCAACCGCCCGGCAGCTCTATCGCGAGCCGCAGCACCCCTATACCCAGGGCCTGCTGGCCTCGGTGCCGCGCCTCGACCTGCCGCGCGACATTCCGCTTCAGCCCGTGCCGGGAGCCCCGCCCGACCCGATGGAGCACGTGCCCGGCTGCCGCTTTCACCCGCGTTGCGGCAAGGCGACCGAGATTTGCGCACAGAAGATCCCGGGCTTTGCCACGTCCGACGGCCACGAAGTGGCCTGCTGGCATTCCGGCTTCGGCACCCCCAATGCAGAGGACCCCGCAGCATGACCTTCGAACGCCCCTTGCTTGAGGTCGATGACCTGCATGTGAGCTTCCCCATCCGCCAGGGCATGCTGCAGAGGACGGTCGGAGAGGTCCGGGCCGTCAACGGCGTGAGCTTCTCGGTGCGCCGGGGCACCTCCTTTGGGCTGGTGGGGGAGTCCGGTTGCGGCAAGACCACCGTGGCCCGCGCGGTTCTGAAGCTGGTCGAGCCCAGCGACGGCGTGATCCTCTACGACGGCAGGGACATCTCCAGAATGGACGCCGCCGCCACGCAGCGCTTCCGCGGGCGCGTTCAGGCCGTGTTCCAGGATCCGTTCTCGTCGCTCAACCCCCGCATGTCGATCGGCCGCATCATCGGCGAGCCGATCCGGGTGCACGGGCTGAAACCCGACAGCGAGGTGCGCAGCGAGGTTCTCCGCCTGCTGGATATCTGCGGCCTGCCGGGACGTTTCGCCGATCTCTACCCGCATGAAATGTCGGGCGGGCAGCGCCAGCGCGTCGGCATCGCCCGGGCCCTGGCCATGAACCCTGAGCTGATCGTCTGCGACGAGGCGGTCTCGGCCCTGGACGTGTCGATCCAGGCGCAGATCATCAACCTTCTGGAAGAGCTGCAGAAAGAGCTGGGGCTGACCTACCTTTTCATCGGGCACGACCTGTCGGTGGTGCGCCATATCTGCGACGACGTGGCGGTGATGTATCTCGGCCGGATCGCGGAAACCGCCGGATCGGACGAGCTGTTCGCGACCCCCAGGCATCCCTATACCCAGGCCCTGATCGACGCGGTGCCCAACCCCGACCCCGATGTCGAGGCCGGCCGCGTGATCGAGCCCTTGCAGGGCGAGGTTCCCAGCCCCGCCAACCTGCCGTCGGGGTGCCTGTTCCACCCCCGCTGCCCGATTGCCACTTCCCGCTGCCGGCAAGAGGCGCCCAGCCTCGAAAAAGCCGCGCCGGCACATGCGGTTGCCTGCTGGGAAGCAGGCGCTTCACGACAAGCGGCGCTTACCTCCTCACCAAAGAAAACAATCTCACAGGGAGCTGCTCCATGAGCAAATCAGATGACCATATCCTCAAGAAAATGCGCGAAATGTGGAATGACGCGCATGACTTCGACCCGCGCGACCCGATGGTCGGCCTGACCGGCAAGGACCTGTCCGGCCCCAAGCTGAGCCGCCGCACCACGCTGCGCCTTCTGGCCGCCAGCGGCGCGCTCACCGCGGCGCACCTGGCCCCCGGCTTCTCCGGTGCGGCCCGCGCCGAAGGGATGAGCGGCGGCACGCTGAACTGCGGCTGGGCCGGCGTCGCCGAGATCCAGACGCTGGACCCGGCCAAGATCGGCCAGGTGCTGCAGTTCCAGATCACCTCGAACGTGCTGTCGGGCCTGATGCATATCGATTCCAGCCTCGTGGCGCAGGGCGACCTGGCCGAGAACTGGACGGTGTCCGATGACGGGCTCGTGTATACGTTCAAGCTGCGCGAGGGCGTCACCTTCCACAATGGCGACGCGTTTACCGCAGATGACGTGCTGTACACCTTCGAGCGCTCGTCCAACCCCGACATCTCGATCCATTCCAAGGTTCTGGACAATGTCGAAAAGCTCGAGAAACTGGGCGATTACGAGGTCAAGTTCACCCTGAAGAAGCCGCAGGCCTCGTTCCTGACCAAGACGCTGGAGCGTGCCTCGGGCCGGGCGATGACCATCGTGTCGAAGGGCGCGCTGGAATCGATGGGCGAGGCCCAGTACGGCCTGACGCCGGTCGGCACCGGCCCGTTCAAGGTGACCGAGCACGTGCTCGGCCAGGGTGTCGTGCTGGAGAAATTCGCCGATTACTACGACCCCGAGCGGCCGAAGCTGGACAAGATCACCATCAAGCCGATCGACGGCGTGGAGCCGATCGCCGCCGCGCTCGAGGCCGGCGACATCCAGTATATCGGTGGCAACCCGCTGGCAGCCCAGCTCATCGACCGGTTCAAGGCCAACTCGGACCTCGTCGTCGACATCAAGCCGGCGCCGGGCTTCCAGTCGGTCTGGCTGAACCCGTGGCGCGAGCCGATGAAGGTCACCGACTTCGACAAGCCGATGGAAGAGCTGATGAAGGACAAGGGCTTCATGGTCCGCCTGGCGCTGGCCAAGGCGCTGGACCGCGAGGCCTATGTCAAACAGGCCCATTTCGGCTACGCGGTGCCGGGCTATGGCACGATCAACCCGGCCATGTCCTTCTACTATGACGAGGGCATCGCGGATAAATCGCTGCAGGCCTTCGACCCGGAAGGCGCGCGCCAGCTTCTGGCCGATGCCGGTTTCCCGGGCGGCAAGGGCTTCCCCGAGCTGGAGCTGATCACCACCCCTGCGCAAAAGCGCAACGGCCTGGTGCTGGCCAATATCTACAAGCAGGTGCTGGGCATCACGATCAAGATCGTGCCCAAGGAATTCTCGGTCGGCATCCAGGATTTCAACAACTGCGAGTACGACATGCGCCTCGGCGGTTCGGGCGGCGACTATGACCCGGATGACGGCGTCGTCGACTGGATGATGACCACGTCCAAATTCAACGGCCGCACCCGCGACACCGAGAAATACGCCTTCGGCTATTTCAGCAATGCCGAGGCCGATGCGCTGATCGACGAGCAGTCGGTGACCGCCGATCTCGAGAAGCGCAAGGAGCTGGTGCAGAAGGCCAACCAGATCACCTCGGACCGGGTGGCCTGCGGCTTCCTCTACCACCCTGTCGACGTCCAGGTGCGCCACAAGTCGGTCAACTTCCCTGCAGAAAGCCGGATCCCCGGCCTGCATGACTTTGACCGCGTGACGCTGGGCTGACGCCGAGACGAAACCCCACCGGGCCGGTATGAGGCCGGCCCGGTGCCACTCTGACCTGAAAGGACGCACACCATGGCGACTTACATGCTGCGAAGACTGATCGGATCGGTCGTCGTCATGTGGGCGGTGGCCACGCTCGTGTTTTTCATGCTCCGCCTTGTGCCCGGGGACCCGATCGCCGCCATGCTGGCCGATGCCGGCGGCCCCGACGAGATCGCAGCGATGAAGCATAAACTCGGGCTCGACCGGTCACTCCTGGTCCAGTACGGAATCTGGTTTTCGAACATGCTGCAGGGCGATCTGGGCAGTTCGATCTACGGCAGCCGGGCCGCCGTGAACGACGTGCTCGCCGAGGCGATCCCGCGCACGCTGTCGCTGTCTCTGCTCGCCTTCTTCGTGGCGATGGTCATCGCGATTCCGGCCGGCATCCTGTCGGCGACGCGGCGCAACACGGCGACCGACACCACCGTGTCGCTGCTGGCCTTCCTGGGGCTGTCGATGCCCGATTTCTGGCTGGCGATCCTGCTGATCATCGTCTTCGCCGCCAACCTGCAATGGCTGCCGGCCATCGGTTACACCGAGCTCAGCGAGGGGCTCTGGCCCTGGCTCCGCCACCTGATCCTTCCCGCGATCGCGATCGGCACGGCCTTCTCGGCGATTATCGCCCGGATGATCCGCTCGTCCTTGCTGGAGGTTCTGAAATCCGACTACATGCGCACCGCCCGCGCCAAGGGGCTGACCCCGTGGATGGTCATGTTCGGCCATGCCCTGCCCAACGCGATGATCCCGGTCATCACGGTCATCGGCATCGCCTTCGCGCTGCTGATCTCGGGCGCGGTGGTGGTCGAGAACGTCTTCGCCATCAAGGGGCTGGGGCGCGTGCTGATCGAAGGCATCCTGAACCGGGATTACCCCGTCGTCCAGGGGGCGGTTCTGGTCGTCTCGGCGATCTTCGTCTTTTCCAACTTAATCGTCGATCTGCTCTACGGCGTGATCGACCCGCGCATTCGGCTGAACTGATGACGGAAACCACTGTGACCATGGAAACCGCCCCCCGGCGCAAACGGCGCTCGCGGCTGCACACCACCCTGCGCAAGGACCGCAAGGCGCAGGCCGGGCTTCTGGTTCTGCTGCTCTTCGTGCTGGGCGGGATCTTCGCGCCGCTGCTGGCCCCGTTCGACCCCAACGAGATGACCTTCGACATGATGGGCGGGCTGAGCTGGACGCATCCGCTGGGCACCGACGACCTGGGCCGCGACCTGCTGAGCCGGATCCTCCACGGCACGCGGGTGTCGCTGTTCATCGGTATCTCGACCGTGGGCATCGCGCTGGTCGTCGGCATCGCGCTTGGCCTGATCGCCGGGTATTTCGGCGGCTGGATCGACCTGCTGATCATGCGCTACATCGATCTTCAGTGGGCCTTTCCGAATTTCATCATCGCGGTCTACCTGGTCGCGGTGTTCGGCACCGGGCTGCTGAATGTCATCGTCGCCCTGTCGCTGGCCTTCGTCGATGATTTCGCGCGGATTGCCCGGTCGATGACGCTTTCGCTGCGCGAGGAGCAATATGTCGACGCGGCGCGGACGCTGGGCTTTTCCGACCGGCGCACCCTGTTCATCCACATCCTGCCCAACGCCGTGGCCCCGATCATCGTGCAGGCCACGGTCAGCGTGTCCTACGCGATCCTGGGCGAGGCGAGCCTGTCTTTCCTGGGGCTGGGCGTTGATGCCTACACGCCGACATGGGGGCTGATCCTCGCCGATGGCCGCGGCTTCATCACCCAGGCCTGGTGGCTGGGGGTCTTCCCCGGGCTGGCGATCATGCTGGTGGTTCTGGCCATCAACTTCATCGGCGACTGGCTGCGCGATGCGCTCGACGTGCGGCAGGCCGTGTCGGACTAGGGTTCGCCGGCGGGGCCGCGCGAGACAGGACCAGGCTGGTCGCGGCATCGCGTGCATCCACGCGCGAGAGCCCTTCGATCGCCCCAGAGAAAGAACGGGCCTCCGACGCGATCCGGGGCCGCCGCGCAGAGGCGAGGGTGGATCGCCGCACTGGCCGGGCATTCGGTTTGAGGCCCGGTCCGTGCCGCTTGTCGCATCCCCGGTGTCAGGACGACTGCGCTTTGCCGAGGCTTGGGCCGGAAATCCCGGCGAAGCCGGCGATCCCCCCTCATCACTGCTGCGGCCGTCCGGATTGGGAACCCGGGCACGGCCAGGCGCGGTCACGATGCAGCGCGAAGGCGGGGAACCGCGCGCCACGCGATGACAAAAGCGATCAGGAACAGCAGGTCGAACCAGGCCCAGGGCAGCCACATCCCCGGTATGCCGATGGTGAGCTGGTACCAGAAGGCCATCCCGGCATAGGCCACCTTCAAGGCCATGCCATAGGGCATCATGGCGCGCAGGCGGATGGGGTCGGTGCTGATATGCAGGAACATCGCCCCAAAAACGACCAGCAGAATGGCCGGAAACTCGACATAGGCGGGGTGGTTGGCGGGCTCCACCCCGAACAGGGCGAATATGCGCTCATGACCGAAAAAGAAGAGCAGGCCGAGCAGCCCGTCGTAGAGACCGCAAATGACGAAAAGCGTCTTTATCCATTTCAGCCTCATGCCAGGCACCCTCCCTTGCTCAATGCAAAACCTTGCGTTGCTTGATGATATCCATGTAGTGGCGTTTTCGGCGGGTGAATTCGGCGGCGTTGTAGACCTCGCCGAAGAGCCAGCGCAGACCGGCCTCAAGGTCCCCGACGCTCATGTGCCGCGGCCGGAAATTGACGTCGAACAGCGTGCAGCGGTCCCAGAACCGATCCTGAAGAAGCCGCCCTTCCCGCCTGAGCCTGTGATAGAGGGGCGTGCCGGGGAACGGTGTCAGCACCGTGAGCTGCGCCTCCAGCAGGCCGGAATCGCGGATGAAATCCCGCACCTCCTCGAAGATCTCCGGCCCATGGGTGTCAAGCCCGAGCACGAAACACCCGTTGACGCTGATGCCCGCCGCCTGGATCCGCTCGATCGCCGCCCGGTAGCCGTCGAACCGCCGCTTCTTCCAGTTGTGCGGGTCCAACCCCTCGAGACCCTCCCGCGTGGGGCTTTCGAGGCCGATGAGGATCTGACGGCAGCCCGCCGCGTGCATCAGCCGCAGCAGTTCCGGATCGTCGGCGACCGAAATATCCGTCTCCGTGAACCAGCGCAGCTCAAGCGGCGCGATGGCCCCGAGGAACGCCCTGCCCCATTTCCCGTTCACGAAGCTGTTGTCGTCCGCAAGCTCCACGAAGGGCAGATCGACGGCCTCCTTCGCGGCGCGGAGCTCTTCGACCACCAGGTCGACCGGTTTCTGCTGAAAGCTCGAGGTGATCCTCAGGCTCGCCGCGCAGAACTCGCAATTGATCGGACAGCCGCGGGAGGTCTGCACCGTCACGCGGTTGTACGCCCTGCCCTTCAGCAGATCGAAACGCGGCTTGGCGTAGTTGCCCGGCTTGAAGACATCCTTTTGCAGCCCCTGGTAGCGCGGCCTCATCTCGCCGCGGCGAAAATCCTCGATCAGCTGCGGCCAGGCGCCTTCGGCGCCGCCAATGACGATGCTGTCTGCGTGCCGGGCGGCCTCGTCGGGCATCATCGAAACGTGCAGCCCGCCCAGAACAACCGGCACGCCCGCGGCGCGGTACCTGTCCGCCATCTCATAGGCGGCGTCGATCCGGGCCGTGAAGGACGAGATTCCCACAAGGTCGAATTCCTCCAGGGCGCCGTCCGGCGGCAATTCGTCGATCTCGCGGTAGGCGACCTCGACATCCTGCGGCGTCAGCGCCGCAACGGTCAGCAGACCAAGGCTCGGAAGCGACGCGATCACGCGGCCGCGGCTGACGAATTGCGGCAGGGTAACGCCCATGGCCGCGAGTTCCTCGCTGCGCACGCGCACGCCGCTCATGGCGATCAGCCCGACGCGCATCAGGCCGGCTCCGTATCGGCGTCGGCCATGTGCCGGTCGATCGCGCGCAGCATGCGCCCGATCGTGGTGGCGGTGCTCAGCGCCTCGTCATCGAAGAGGAAATCGTAGCGCTCCTCGGTCTCGGCCAGCAGTTCGAGACGGCCGAGACTGTCGAGACCGACAGCCTCTTCGAGATCGGCCTCGAGCGCCACCTCATGGGCGGGCCTGCCGCTGATCCGCGTGATCGTCCTTCTCAGCCATGCCTCGCGCTCGCCCTGGGTCATGGCGTCCGCCCTCGGGCCCGCTGAGCCGCGGCGTAGGCTGCAATCACCAGGGCGACGGTGACGGCGGCCGCGGGAAGGCTCATCAGGTATTTCGCCGGCTCTATGAAGGCGGCGAGAATGAGCGTCAGCGGAAGCAGCACGTTTCCGAAATTCATCGATCCAAGGGCCACGCGGCCGAGGGAGCGCCTGACTGAACCGGACGCCATGTGCCGCGAGAGCATGATGTTCAGCATGCCAAGCCCGAAAAACGCGATATGCCCCAGGCGCAACAACCGCCGCGGCAGCTCGTCATATTCCCCCAGGAAGGCCGGGACCGGCACCGGACCGCCGAACGACCACAGGCCGAGCAGCAGTCCCGTCGCCGCGCCGGTCGCAAGGCTCGCCCAGGCAACGGCAAGGCTCAGGTCAATGTCGAGATCACGCTCTGCACCTCCGGGGGCGCGCGCGGCGGCTCGGTTTTCTTTCACTGCCAAGGGATCGTTCCCTCATTGCATTCAATGAATGCAATCATTCCAGACGAGACGGGCCGCCACATTGATCGGGGTCAAATCAGAACCTCCGCCGTCAAGCGACCCCGCCGGGCCGCCGGCCCCCCGCCCCCCTGGACGGCGCGACATTCCGTTTGACCGTTCGCCCGCCTCTCACTACCACTCGGGCAATGGCAGGGGAGTGGCGATGATCTACAATTCGGCAGCTGAGTGGCGCGGTGCGGCGCACAAGCGGGTGCTTCTGTTCGGCATGTCGGGGCTGGGCAAGACCCATGTCTCGAACATGCTGCGCGCCTCGGGCGACTGGTTCCACTACTCGGTCGATTACCGCATCGGCACCCGCTACATGGGCGAGCATATCGTCGACAATTTCAAGGCCGAGGCGATGCGCAACCCCTTCCTGCGCGAGCTGCTGATGACGGATTCGATCTACATCGCCTCCAACATCACCTTCAACAACCTCGCGCCGCTCTCGACCTACCTGGGCAAGCCGGGCAACCCGGAAAAGGGCGGCCTGCCCTTCGACGAGTACATGCGCCGGCAGGAGCAGCACCGCCAGGCCGAGATCGCCGCCCTGCTGGACACGCCGCATTTCATCGAGCGCGCGCAGCGGATCTATGGCTACCACAATTTCGTCTGCGACTCCGGCGGTTCGATCTGCGAAGTGGTGGACCCGGACGACCCGCAGGACCAGGTGCTGTCGGCGCTGTCGGACAACCTGCTGATGGTCTGGATCGAGGGCTCGGACGCGCATACCGAGGAACTGATCCGCCGCTTCGACCGCGCGCCGAAGCCGATGTATTACCAGCCCGCCTTCCTGCAGGAGGCCTGGGCGGAATATCTCGACACCAACAAGCTGACCGAGGATGAGGTCGATCCCGACGCCTTCGTGCGCTGGACCTATGCCCGCGCGCTGGCCCACCGCCAGCCGCGCTATGCGGCCATGGCCGACAACTGGGGCGTGCGCGTCTGCGCCGAGGCTGTGGCGCAGGTCAAGACGCCACAGGATTTCGACAGCCTGATCGCCCAGGCCCTTGAGGAAAAAGGCTGAACCGCCTATCTCTCGGCTCTCGCACACAGGAACCCGCCCATGCCCATCAAACTGCCCTCCGACCTTCCCGCCTTCGACGTCCTCACGAACGAGGGCGTGATGGTGATGGAAGAGGGCCGTGCGGCGCGGCAGGATATCCGCCCGCTGCGGATCGGGCTGCTGAACCTGATGCCCAAGAAGATCCAGACCGAGACGCAGTTCGCGCGCCTGATCGGCGCCACGCCGCTGCAGATCGAGCTGTCGCTGATCCGCATGACCGAGCATCAGAGCAAGAACACCGCCACCGAGCACATGGAGGCCTTCTACCGCCCCTTCGCCGAGGTCGAGGCGACGGGCGAGAAATTCGACGGCCTGATCATCACCGGCGCCCCGATCGAGCATCTCGAGTTCGAAGAGGTCACCTATTGGGGCGAGCTGACGCGCGTCTTCGACTGGACGCAGACCAACGTGCAGTCCACCTTTGGCGTGTGCTGGGGCGGGATGGCGATGATCAACCATTTCCACGGCGTGGCCAAGCATATGCTGGATCACAAGGCCTTTGGCTGTTTCCGGCACCGCAACCTGGCCCCGGCCTCGCCCTATCTGCGCGGATTTTCGGACGACCTGCTGATCCCCGTCAGCCGCTGGACCGAGATCCGGCAGGACGAGATCGACGCCTCGCCCGGCCTGCGTACGCTGATCGGCAGCGACGAGGTCGGCCCCTGCCTGGTCGAGGATCCGGGCCATCGCGCGCTCTATATCTTCAACCACCTGGAATATGACAGCGGCACGCTGAAGGAAGAATACGACCGCGACGTCGCCTCGGGCAATCCGATCGCCGTGCCGGTGAACTATTACCCCGACGACGACCCCAGCAAGCCGCCGCAGAACCGCTGGCGCAGCCACGCGCATCTGCTTTACGGCAACTGGATCAACGAGATCTACCAGACCACGCCCTTCGACCTCGACAAGATCGGGACGGAGGGACGCTAGGCCCGGAAAGGCAGCCGATGAGCGACGC
>ENA-ORCU01000198-ORCU01000198.1-marine-metagenome-genome-assembly--contig:-NODE-198-length-29635-cov-16.294066_pt1 | contig 29635 bp, 26 predicted proteins | sample MGYA00248631_ERZ508512 | MGnify/ENA primary metagenome ERZ508512 (study PRJEB26183, sample SAMN06268844) | marine metagenome | isolation source: Tt an P1 anaerobic enrichment on pine from sediment taken...
ATACTGCGGCTTGGGATTATCATTACCCCCACTGTTAGAGCCACTGAAACAGCCCGTCAACCCAAGGGAAGAAGCCACGGCAAGACTTATTAGAGTTTTCTTGAACATGGGTGGAACCTTTTCCTGTTGTTGTGTCGTTATATCCGGCGTTGACGGAACCGGTCGGCCCCAGGATTCCGCGCATTGCCTTTTCTGATTTGTTGGTTGTCTGAAATTGTAGCCAGCACTTAAAAGCCAATTTCTGTAGCTTCGACTATAGCGACAGAGTAGCAAGTGTTGATCAGCCAAAAGTGTGATTCTGCGTCTGGAAACCCTCCTCGCACCCTTGGAGTGGCCCTCAATCAAAAATAGTGGCCGGTCCGCGGTTTGTCGAGTTCCAGTGACCGGGTAATGCCTGTTTTAACAAATTGTTGCGAATTGGTTTTACCGTCATAGCTATTTTCGCTGGCGTACATAGCATTTGCGCCTTCTGTCGCATCAACCGCTGTGTCGAATTTCTGGTAAACTCTCGCTTCCTTATACAAGCAGGGGGCTGCTTTGGTGGCTCCGCATACTTCCGATAATCAGAAAGCTGATGAGGCCACTATGACCACCGTGATCCGCCAGGACGACCTGATCGAAAGCGTAGCCGATGCGCTGCAGTTCATTTCCTACTATCACCCGAAGGATTTCATTCAGGCCGTGTACGAGGCCTACCAGAAGGAAGAGTCCCAGGCGGCCAAGGATGCCATGGCCCAGATTCTGATTAACTCCCGTATGTGTGCCCAGGGCCACCGTCCGATCTGTCAGGACACCGGTATCGTCACCGTGTTCGTGAACATCGGTATGGACGTGAAGTTCGAGTGCGACATGGCGCTGGACGACGTGATCAACGAAGGTGTACGCCGTGCTTACACCCATCCGGACAACGTGCTGCGGGCCTCTGTGCTGGCAGATCCGGACGGCAAACGCCAGAACACCAAAGACAACACCCCCGCCATCATTCACTACAAGATGGTGCCGGGTAACACCGTAGACGTGCACGTGGCAGCCAAGGGCGGCGGCTCTGAAGCCAAGTCCAAGTTTGCCATGCTGAACCCGTCCGACTCGGTTGTGGACTGGGTGTTGAAGATGGTGCCGCAGATGGGTGCCGGCTGGTGTCCGCCTGGCATGCTGGGTATTGGTATTGGTGGTACCGCTGAGAAGGCGATGGAGCTGGCGAAAGAGGCTCTGTTGGATCCAATCGATATTCACGATCTGCAGGCCCGCGGTGCCTCCAATCGTGCCGAGGAATTGCGCCTGGAGCTGTTCGAGAAGGTGAACGAGCTGGGCATCGGCGCTCAGGGGCTGGGTGGCCTGACCACCGTTCTGGATGTAAAAGTCAAGGATTACCCCACCCACGCGGCCAACAAGCCGGTGGCGATCATCCCGAACTGCGCAGCAACCCGCCACGCACACTTTGTGCTGGATGGTACGGGCCCGTCCCTGCAGACCCCGCCGAGCCTGGACGACTGGCCGGAAATCACCTGGGAAGTAGGCGAGAATGTTCGCCGTGTGAATCTGGACACTGTAACTCCGGAAGACGTGAAAGACTGGCAACCGGGTGAAACCGTTCTGCTGTCCGGCAAGATGCTGACCGGCCGTGATGCGGCCCACAAGAAGATGGTGGATATGATCGAGCGCGGTGAAGAGCTGCCGGTGGATCTGAAAGGCCGCTTCATCTATTACGTGGGCCCGGTTGATCCCGTACGCGAAGAAGTGGTTGGCCCTGCCGGCCCTACGACTGCAACCCGCATGGACAAGTTCACTGACACCATGCTGGAAAAAACCGGCCTGACTGGCATGATCGGCAAAGCCGAGCGTGGCCAGGTTGCCATCGACGCCATCAAGAAGCACGGCGCAGTGTATCTGATGGCGGTGGGTGGTGCGGCCTACCTGGTCTCCAAGGCCATCAAGGGCGCCAAGGTGGTGGCCTTCGAAGAGCTGGGTATGGAAGCCATTTACGAGTTTGAAGTGCAGGATATGCCGGTAACCGTAGCCGTGGATTCCCGTGGCAGTTCCGTGCACCAGACCGGCCCGGTTGAGTGGCACGACAAGATCATTGCCGCCAAGGCGGTTTGATCTGAGTCTTTGTTAGTCCGGTGGCAGCCTTGGGTGTTCGGCTCAAGGCTGCCACTGAAAGTCCTTCATCTTTACCCTTCCTTTATACACTTCCACCCCTTCCAGCCTCAGTTTCTCTGTTTGAAGCTGGCAGGTTTCCGTGCCTTCAGGAAAGGCGATCTGGCCGTTGCTCCGGATAACCCGATACCAGGGAATGCAGTGGCCGGCGGGCAGTTTGCCCAGGGCCCGGCCAACGAAACGCGCCTGGCGTCCGAGGCCGGCCATGGCGGCTACCTGACCGTAGCTGGCCACTTTCCCTTTCGGAATCGCGGCCACTACCTGCCAGATTTTCTGCTCCTTTGTCGGTTCCTTTTCGGACTCGTTCATTCAGAGCTCCGGTATTGGCCGGGTTACAGGCGCAGGGCGCCGTCCACCTCGATCATGCGGCCAGAAACGTAGTCGTTCTCGAAGATAAACGCTACCGCTGAGGCGATTTCCTCTGGCTTGCCCATGCGTTTCAGGGGGATGCCGGCGGTCATTTTCTCCAGGGCTTCGGGCTTCATGGAGGCCGTCATTTCCGTTTCGATAAACCCTGGGGCGATGCCCATGCAGCGGATGCCGTAGCGGGCGAGTTCTTTGGCCCACACTGGCACCAGGGCAGATACGCCGGCTTTGGCGGCGGAGTAGTTGCTCTGGCCCATGTTTCCGGCGCGGGAGATGGAGGCGATGTTGATGATCGCGCCCTGGTCGCCGTTTTCGATCATGCGGGTGGCCGCTTCCCGGCCGCACAGGAAAACGCCGGTGAGGTTAACGTCGATCACGGACTGCCACTGGGCCAGTTCCATGCGCTTCTCGAGCTTGCCGTCCTTGAATTTCACCATCAGGCCGTCGCGCAGGATGCCGGCGTTGTTCACCAGGCCGTTGAGGTGGCCGAAGTCATTGATGATTGCCTGAAAGGTTGCCTCAACGTCTTCTTCTTTGGCGACGTTACAGACATAGGTTTTTGCGTCGCCACCGGCCAGTTTGCAGGCCTCAGCGGCTTCAGCCAGCTTGTCTTCCATCAGGTCGATGAGTGCCAGCCTGGCGCCTTTGGCTGCCAGGTATTCAGCCATTGCGCGGCCGAGGCCCTGGCCGCCACCAGTGATTGCGATAACAGAATCTTGAAGTTTCATGGTTTGCCCTAATTAAGTTCAGAGGTGTTTTACGTTCTCTGTGTGTCTGCATCGTTTTTATGGGGAGGCATTTTGCCCGTTTTCTTTTTTCTTTTCATCGTTATGCCCATTGCCGAACTGGCGGTATTGATTCAGGTCGGTAGCGTTATCGGCGTGTTGAATACGGTAGGGCTGGTGTTTCTGACGGCTGTAATCGGGGCCTGGTTGCTGCGCCAGCAGGGGCTGGCGACCTTGTTGCGGGCGAATGAACGTCTCAACAGCGGTGAGTTGCCGGCAAAAGAAGTGGCCGAGGGGCTGATTCTTGCGGTCGGCGGCGCCATGTTGCTCACGCCGGGGTTTATCACCGACACCTTCGGCTTTCTGTGTTTGTTGCCGGGCTCGCGACATTGGCTGGCATCGCAGGCACTGAAGAGAATGACGGTGGCGGGGCAGAATCACGGCCGGAGTTTCTTTTTCAGCGCCGGAGGCGGTGCAGGGCCCTTCGGGCAAGGCCCTTTTGGCCAGCAGCGACCATTCGATCGTGATGCCAACGGCAACATCATTGAAGGCGAGTACCAGGATCAGACCCGGAATGATCGGGGCCAGCTCCAGCAGGGGCAGTCTGATCAGGATGAGCAGGAAAAAAAGTGAAATTTTTTTTGTTGCGGGTGTTGAAAACCTTTCGCTCAACCCCATTAACACAGCACAGATTCGCTTCAGGCTGAAAACCGCTGTCTATCAGTGGCTTGGATGCCGGGGCAATTTGTCGGGTCCGGGTCTCCGGCCAGACATTTTTAACATGCAATTGTCATTGCCACATTAATCTGACTATTGGAGAAACAGAGCAATGAAAATTCGTCCGCTACACGATCGTGTTGTCGTACGCCGTAAGGAAGAAGAAGAGAAAACTGCGGGTGGCATCGTGCTGCCGGGTAATGCCAAAGAAAAGCCTTCCCAGGGCGAAGTGATCGCTGTGGGTAATGGCCGCATTCTGGATAACGGCGAAACCCGTGCACTGGCGGTCAAGGTGGGTGACACCGTGGTCTTCGGTCAGTACGCCGGTAACACCGTGAAGGTTGACGGTGAAGAGCTGCTCATCATGAGTGAGAACGATATTTACGGCGTGCTTGAGTGATCGCAACAGCGATAGGCACGAACGCTCATTAATCCGATCGGTTCAATTTTCGGTTTAACGAACAGGAATAGAAGACATGGCAGCAAAAGACGTTAAATTCGGTGATAGCGCCCGTAAGCGCATGGTAGCAGGTGTTAACATCCTGGCGGACGCGGTCAAGGTAACACTGGGCCCCAAAGGCCGTAACGTGGTTCTGGAGAAGTCTTTCGGCGCTCCGACTGTGACCAAGGACGGCGTATCTGTGGCCAAGGAAATCGAGCTGAAAGACAAGTTCGAGAACATGGGCGCGCAGATGGTGAAGGAAGTCGCTTCCCAGGCCAACGAAACTGCTGGTGACGGTACCACGACTGCGACCGTACTGGCCCAGTCCATCGTGAATGAGGGTATCAAGGCCGTGACTGCCGGCATGAACCCGATGGACCTGAAGCGTGGTATCGACAAAGGTACCGCCGAAGCTGTTAAAGCCATCCGTGAAATGGCCAAGCCCTGCGACGACAGCCGCATGATCGCCCAGGTTGGCACTATCTCCGCCAACGGTGACGAAACCATCGGCAAGATCATCGCAGACGCGATGGAAAAAGTGGGTAAAGAAGGCGTCATTACCGTTGAGGAAGGCCGTGGCCTGGAAGACGAGCTGGACGTGGTTGAAGGCATGCAGTTTGACCGCGGCTTCCTGAGCCCGTACTTCATCAACAACCAGGACAACATGTCTGCCGAGCTGGAAGACCCGTACATCCTGCTGGTCGACAAGAAGATCTCCAACATCCGCGAACTGCTGCCGGTGTTGGAAGCAGTTGCCAAGGCCGGCAAACCGCTCCAGATCATCGCTGAAGACATCGAAGGCGAAGCCCTGGCTACTCTGGTGGTCAACAACATGCGCGGCATTGTGAAAGTCAACGCTGTGAAGGCGCCTGGCTTTGGTGACCGTCGCAAGGAAATGCTGCAGGACATCGCCATTCTGACTGGCGGTACTGTGATTTCCGAAGAAGTCGGCCTGACCCTGGAAAACACCACTCTGGATGACCTGGGTACTGCCAAGCGTGTCAACGTGACCAAGGAAAACACCACGATCATCGGTGGCGCTGGTGCCGAGGCTGATATCAGCGCTCGCGTTGAGCAGATTCGCAAGCAGATCGAAGACAGCAGCTCTGATTACGACAAAGAGAAGCTGCAAGAGCGCGTCGCCAAGCTGGCTGGCGGTGTCGCCGTCATCAAAGTGGGCGCCGGCTCTGAAGTTGAAATGAAAGAGAAGAAGGCCCGCGTTGAAGACGCTCTGCACTCCACCCGCGCTGCCGTTGAAGAAGGCATCGTAGCTGGTGGTGGTGTTACCCTCATCCGCGCTATTGCGGCTCTGGACAAGGTAGACGCCATCAACGACGAGCAGAAAGCCGGTGTGAACATTCTGCGTCGCGCCATGGAAGCTCCGCTGCGTCAGATCGTATTCAACGCAGGCGGTGAGTCTTCTGTGGTGGTTGCCAAGGTAAAAGAAGGCGAAGGCTCCTTCGGCTTCAACGCTGCTACCGAGCAGTACGGCGACATGCTGGAAATGGGTATCCTGGATCCCGCCAAGGTAACCCGTTCTTCCCTGCAGGCAGCGGCTTCTGTCGCTTCTCTGATCATCACTACCGAGGCGATGGTTGCAGACGAGCCGGAAGACGAGAAAGCCGGCGGCGGTATGCCGGATATGGGTGGCATGGGCGGAATGGGAGGCATGGGCGGCATGATGTAATGCCGGCCAGATCCCGAACAGGTCTCAGTTTCTGAGGCCTGGCCCGATCTACCCCTGAAAACCCCGCGCTGGTTCACACTGGCGCGGGGTTTTTCGTTTTTTTGTCATGAACTTGCCCAATGGCTTTGTTAGACTCGGCTACCGGTTTTTAAATGTGCCAATTGCAATGACTGAATCCCGACCAAAATCCTTTCTCGGCCCTGGCAAAGTGGTTCTGCTGCTGTTGCTCGGTCTGCTGGTTTACGGGATCACGCTGATTGTTCTGGTTCCGGCTGGCTGGCTCTGGCAGCAGGCCTCGGCCCAGGTGCAGCTGCCAGAGCAGGTTCGGGTGCAGCAGGTATCCGGGCGTCTCTGGGATGGGGCCGCAGGGGTTGTTGTGGCTGGTTTTCCGGCACGCCTGGAATGGCAATTTGGCTGGCCATCGCTGTCCGGGGTGACATTACCGCTGCAATTTTCCGTGTCTTCATCACAATCCCGCGTGGAAGGGGTTGCCCGTGCCGGTTGGCAGGGTAATTTTGAGGTCAGTGCCAATGGGCTGATAGCGGTTGCCGAGTTCGAGCAACTGATACGCCAGAGCGGTGGCGCCATGATTGAGGGAACCGTGTCTGTGGATCGCTTCGAGATGTCCTGGGCAGACGGTCGCCTGAAGTCAGCAGACGGGCTCGGGCGCTGGGATGGTGGCAGGGTTACCTGGCCGATGGGCAATCAGGTGGGCCAGGCCGTGTTTCCTCCCATGCAGGCAGATCTGGACACCGTGGACGGAGGCGTTTCACTGGTAGTGGCAGAGCAGGGTGCAAGCGGGCCGGCGGCTGATGCCAGCATACTCTGGGATGGCATGATGGAACTGCGGGTGTACAAGCGCATGGTCGATCTGGCGCAACAGCCCTGGCCAGATTCTGCAAGGCCGGGTGACGTAGTGTTCCGGGTCCGGCAGCCATTGCTGCCCGGAGGCCTGTAATATGATGAAGCTGTCGGTGGGGCGTCAGGAGCGGTTCTCGCGTACATTGGCGAATCTGCTGTTGCTTGCGCTGGTGCTTTACCTTGCGGTAGAGCTGGCGAAACTAACCTGGTTGATTGCCTGGAACGACCGGCCTGTACCGGAAATCTTCGTGCAGACGGCTGCCGGCGCTGAGGTCCGTAGCCGAGTGTCAGAGGCTCCGATCGCCGGTTATGAGTTCTTCGGGAGACCGGATAATCAGGTGGGTGTGGCCGACGTGGTGCGCCGCTCTGCACCGGAAACCGGGCTGCGCCTGAGGCTGGAAGGAGTGCTTGTCGGGCAGCGTCCGGAGGACTCCGGTGCTATAGTTGCCGGAAGTAACGGCGAAACCGAATACTATCGGGTTGGCGACCAGTTACCGGGCAACGCTGAGCTGGCGGAGGTCGAGGCTGGAAGAATTCTGCTCCGCAGGGGGGGGAGGTACGAATCCCTGGCGTTTGAGGAACAGATAGAGACCGGAGCGCTGGTTGCGGAAGAGCCGGTGCAAACGGCAGAATCGCCGGATACCTACCTGGAAGACGCCAGAGCGCGGCTGGACAGTGAAGGCGTGGCTGCACTGGCAACCTACGGTCTGCAGCCTGCAGAGGATCGCAGTGGGTATGTGTATGATGGCTCCAACGCCATGCTGAACGCCGTGAATCTGCGTCCGGGAGATATCATTACCTCGGTGAACGGTCAGCCTCTGGGCGACATCGAGCAGGACAAGCAGCTGCTGGACAGTTGGCGTAGCCAGCCGCAGCTGGATATTGAAATTGAACGTGACGGAACCCTGCTGACGGTCAGTTACGCCATACCCGAACAATGGCGCTGACAGGGTACTCAAAAAAACAGGACGATATCGCCAGATGTATAACCACAAGATCAACCTCCTCCAGGCAATCATGTTCGCGCTTTTACTGCCGCTGGCTTCGCTGGCGCAGGCGCAGGAAGAAACCTGGAGGCTGAACCTCAAGGATGCGGACATTCGGGCCTTCGTCACCCAGGTGGCAGACATAACCGGCTACAGCTTTGTGGTGGATCCCCGGGTTAAAGGGAAAGTGACGGTATTGTCCAGTGCCCCCATGAACAAGGACGAAATCTACGATCTTTTCCTGGCAGTGCTGAATGTGCACGGTTTTACTGCGATCCCCGGAGAGGAAGTCGTCAAAATTGTCCAGCAGGTCGATGCCAAACAGTCTGCAGAGAACCTGAACAGATTTCCGCAAACGCCCTCCGAGCAACTGATCACCCGTGTTATCCAGATTGATAATGCCAACGCCCTGGAACTGGTTCCGATTCTGCGGCCGCTGGTTGCCAAATACGGCCATCTGGCGGGCGTGGCTGCGGCAAACGCCCTGATTGTCAGTGATCATGCCTCTAATATCGCTCGCATTGAACAGATCGTTCGGGAACTGGACAGCCCCTCAAAATACGAAGTGGAAGTGATTCAGCTGCAGGAAGCCTGGGTTGGTGACATGGTGACCCTGCTGCAGGAGCTGGCACCAGAAGAGCTTGGCCGCGCTGGCGGTGAGAATGCCGCACGCAAATACAGCGTGACAGCCGACGAGCGCAGCAATCGATTGATTCTGCGCGGCGACGAAACCTTTCGGGACAAGATGCGCGGTTTGATTCTCCAACTGGACCAACCGTCTGCCAGTGGCGGGACCACCAAGGTGATTCGTCTTCGTCATGCCGATGCCAAGACCCTGACCGAAATACTCAAAGGTGTGATGGGTGAGGTAGTGAAAGAGAGCAGCGCTGGCGGCAGCTCGGGTGGCTCTACCGGGAATCCGGGCAGCAGCTTTTCAGTCTTTGCTGATGAAGGGCTGAATGCTCTCGTTGTCCGGGGGGACCCCTCCCTGATGCAGGAAGCCGAGCAGATTGTGGCACAGTTGGATGTGCGCCGTGCCCAGGTGATGATTGAAGCGGCTATTGTGGAAATCAGTGATGAGCTGGGCGATCAGCTCGGGGTGCAATTGGCGGCTGGCGATGAGTCTGCAGGTTCATTTCCGGTGCTGGGTACAAACCTGACCAGTGGTCAGGGTATGGTTGGCTTGAACTCCGTGATCGGAGCTCTGGTGGGTGACACTATTCCGCAGCTTGCCGGCGGGTTGACCGTCGGTGCCGGGCAGCGTGATGAGGATGGTGTCACCTGGGGCTTACTGATTCAGGCACTGTCCTCTTCTTCTGCGGCGAACCTGTTGTCTACGCCCAGCATTATTACCCTCGACAATCAGGAATCTGAAATCATCGTTGGCCAGAACGTACCGTTCCGTACTGGCCAGTCTACCGTGACCGGAGACGGGACCACCAACCCGTTTACCACCATCGAGCGGCGCGATGTGGGGTTGTCGCTGAAAGTCACGCCTACGATCAGTGCAGATGGCCTGGTGCGTCTGGTGGTTGAGCAAACGACCGAGGACATTTCCACAACCAGCGTTGATGGTGCATCCGATCTGATCACCAACAAACGTGAGATTAAAACCACCGTGCTGGCGGATGACGGTGAGACCGTGGTACTGGGCGGTCTGATCAAGGACGATTACCAGGTCAGCAAGAGCAAGGTGCCGCTGCTGGGCGATATCCCGGTGCTTGGTCGCTTGTTCTCTTCTGAATCCGAGACCCGCGTTAAGCGCAACCTGCTGGTTTTCCTTCGCCCCACGATTATGCTGGGTAAAGCAGATGCTGTGGCGGCGACCACTGAAAAGTTCAACCGCCTCTGGGATGTGAACCTGGAAGTGCGGGAAAAGCTTGGCTTGCCCCAGGAAGAATCCGATCCGTCGGTCGATATGCTGTTTGAAGGGCGCCGGCAGTAGGGAGTTGTGCTGACGAGACAGCGTGGATAACCGCGCTGTCTGATCATCGCCCTGGCGAGCAGGACCGGGGCGGTGCTTCGAGTGCTCTCAGAGTGGCGGCATCGGGCAGTCCAGCTGATCCGCCACCAGCCTCATTAATTCGTATTCCTTAACTTCCACCTTTCCGTCGTGACTGATGCAATGTCCGCAGGCATCAATAATGGCAGGCTTCAGCAGTGGAGAGAGCTTGCTGAGAACATTCAGAGCAGCTCTCAGGTTCTGCATGGTGATCTTGCTGTGCATGGTTTCGTCGTTTCCGTTGCCAAACCCGGAAATAGCTTCCTGATAGAGCGCTTGAGCCTTTTCCGGTGCTTCGGTGCCGGCCCGGGCGAACAGGCTCAGCACCTGTTCAATGGCTGGTTTGACTTGCCGGAAGCTTCGGTATTTCACGGGCACCACCTGCCCGGAGCCACGGCCTAGATGCCGCCACAGGAAGGTGGTGAGTGCGAGCTCGAACAGGGTCACCCGGTTGTCCGCCTGAACCAGCGTCTGAATGTTTGCGAGAAGGGTATCCCGCTCCTCCGGGTCGAGCTTTCGCAACGCCGGCATGGCCAGTTCAAGCATTGGAAAACGTGCGCGTTCGCCAAGTTCTTTTAGGGATGGCAGTAGTTTGCCAAGCAAATCGGGTTGGGCGCCCAGCACGGAGTGCTCTGGTATGAGAGCAAGCCTCTCGGTTTGCTCGGGGTCCGTCAGTTCGTAAATCACCAGGCCATAGCAAAGCTGAACGGCCCCAGCCCGGGTATATAACAGGTTGCGAAAGGTCGATGGCAGTTTCTTCAGGAGACTGCTGGCGAAGCGCTCGCTGTCCGCGGAAACCGTGCCAACGCGGCTGGACAGCGCAGGGGTTGCCGTCGGAGATTCGTTGGTCAGGGAGCTCGCCAGAGGCGATAGGCTGTACTTTCGGGTGCCTTGAGCGGGTTCGACTACCTGGCTCACCAGGTCTCCAATGGCTGCCTTATCCGGATTGCGGCCTTGTCCCTGCAAGCGTGAGCCCGGTTCGGTATCCCGTAGCCTGCTGCGCAGGCGTGCCATCAGCCCTGGCTGGATGGCGTTGATTCGTTCGTCAATGGGAGGGTGGGATGCCAGCAGGGAGGTGAATTTCATCCTTGCTGCCTCGCCGAAACACATGTGGTTCATGTCGCTGGCATGGCTGGTAGTGTCCAGATACCCGCCTTTCATCCCGATTTTGAACAGGGCGGCGCCAATGCCTTCGGGGTTACGAGTGAACTGAACGGATGACGCGTCGGCCAGCATCTCCCGCTGACGTGAGACGGCCGACTGAATGAGCCGGCCAAAGAACACGCCGACATAACCGATCACCATCAAGGCCAGCCCGATCAGCCCCATGGCGGCCTGTGCCCGGCCGTCCCGGTTTCGGCTACGACCGCTGCTGTAGAAGCCGGCCCTCAGGAGAAACTGGCCAATCTGGCCGATCATCAGTATACCGGCCAGCAGGGCGATCAACCTGACATTGATGCGCATATCGCCGTTGAGGATGTGGCTGAATTCGTGGCCTACCACGCCCTGGAGTTCGTCCCGGTTCAATTGGGTCAGGGCTCCGTGGGTAACCACCATCACCGCTTCACCAGGGGTGTAACCGGCCACAAAGGCGTTGATGCCGGTTTCATGGTCCATCACGTAGAGCTCCGGTACCGGAACACCACTGGCAATTGACATTTCCTCGACGATATTGCGCAGTTTGCGTTCTTCCGGGTCGCGGGTGTCCGGATCGATAGCCCTGGCACCAACCATTCGCGCGACGCGCGTGCCGCCTCCGGCGAGGTCCACCCAGCGTACCAGGGAGCCGATGCCAATCAGCGCGACCACCGCACCGGCGGTTGTCAGGCCATGGCTGGACAGTAGCCAGTAATGAAATGGCAGGGCCGAGGTCTGGCTGCGGGTCACCATGTAACCCACCAGACAGACCGCCAGAGTAATCAGGGTGACTGCGGTGAGAAACAGCACAACCAACAAGCCAGTGTTGCGCCGGGCACTGGCCTGGCGCTGGAAGAATCCGGGGCTCGCCATGAATCAGGCCTCAGAAACTGACTTTCGGAGCCTGGCGGGCCTCTGGAGATTCAAGCTGGAGCTGGGCGGTTTCCTTGAACGCAAACAGGCCAGCGACCAGATTGTTGGGGAACTTCTCGCGGAAGATGTTGTAGTTCATCACGCCATCGTTATACGCCTGGCGCGCGAACGCGACACGGTTCTCGGTGCTGGAGAGTTCTTCCATCAGTTGCTGGATGGTCTCGTTGGCTTTCAGCTCAGGGTAGTTCTCGGCCACGGCGTAGAAATTGGCGAGGGCTTTGGTCAGCAGGTTCTCGGCGCTGCCAAGGCGTTGGATCTTGGTGCTGTCGCCTGGGTCACGGGCTGCATCTTTCTGAGCACTGACCGCGTTATTGCGTGCTTCCATTACCTGGGTCAGGGTGGACTTTTCATGGTCCAGATAGGCTTTGGCGGACTCCACCAGGTTGGGGATCAGATCGTGGCGGCGCTGAAGCTGGACATCAATCTGGGCGAAGCCATTCTTGAACTGGTTGCGCAAAGAAACAAGCTGGTTGTAGATAAACACCAGATAGAGGATGACAACGGCAATTACTACAAGACCGATGACAGTCGTTCCCATGACTACTCCTAAGGGCTAAAGGTTCAGGCGTTATTTTCCACGATCCGGGCGTGGAAAGTCTGTACGAAATTCTCAAAATCTCTGGGTAACAGGGGCTTGGAGAAGAAATACCCCTGAGCAAGCGCACAGCCACGCTGGCTGAGGTAATACTCCTGCTCTGCTGTTTCCACACCTTCTGCGACGACAGTCAGATTCAGGCTCTTGCCAAGGTCGATGATGGTGTTGGCAATTCGGGTATCTTCCTCGTTGATCAGCAGGTCCCGAATGAACTGCTTGTCGATCTTCAGATGCTGTACCGGCATCTGCTTCAGATAGGTCAGCGATGAATAGCCCGTGCCGAAATCATCAACCGCAATACTGATGCCGGCCCGATGCAGCCGATGCAGCTTGGCGACCGCATCGGTGAGGTTGGTCATAAAGCTGGTTTCGGTCACTTCCAGTTCCAGACGTCCCGCCGGAATATTATGACGTTTCAGGGTGTTGAGAATATCGTCAACAATGGATTCCTGGCGTAGCTGAACGGCGGAAAGGTTCACGGCGATTCTGAGGTGAGTACCTTCGGATGCCCAGCGAGCGGCCTGCCAGCAAGCCTGATCCAGGACCCATTGACCAATCTCGACGATGGAACCATTCGCTTCCGCTACCGGAATGAAAAGGTCCGGGGGAATCATGCCGTGTTCAGGGTGTTCCCACCGCAGCAGTGCTTCTGCACCAATAACGCGCCGGGTCTCCAGATTGATCTGTGGCTGGTAGACCAGATGGAATTCGTGGTTTGCGAGGGCCTGGGCCAGGTCCTTTTCCATCTGTTTGCGTTCGCGAATTTCCTTGTCGATGCTGGCCACATAGAACTGGAAGTGGTTGTGCCCGGTCTGCTTCGCCAGTGCCATGGTTTGTTCGGCGCTCTGGAGCAAGCGATCGGCCTGGTCGGCATCTGACGGAAACAGGGAAATCCCCAGGGTGGCGGTCATGGAAATCCGGTGGTTGCCCGAATTGATGGGAGAGCCGATGGTAGCGAGTACCTTCTCGGCGGTTTCCGCCGCCTGGAATCCATCGCGCAGATGTTTCTCAACAATGACGAACTGGTCGCTGCCCAGCCGCGCGACATTGAATCTGTCGGATGAGAGGTTGGCGGTCAGGCGACTGGCCACCGTTTGAAGGATGGTGTCGCCGGTGCGGAAACCGCACTGCTCATTGACGGATTTGAAGTCGTCAATACCGCAGACCATCAGAGCGATAGAGCTGTGGCCTTCCTGGGCTCGTTCAATAGCGCCCTGAAGATCTTCCATAAAGGCATCGCGGCTGGGCAGGCCTGTCAGTGTGTCGTAACGGGCCAGTCGGGTGACCCGGTCCTCTGCTTCCCGATGTTTTTTCTGGGTATCTCCGATGGCTACGAGCAGATTGTTGGTGGCGTTAACCCAGAGGCCAAGTTCGTCGGCCCGGTGTCCTTCCGGGATCGAAACCAGGCGATCGTCCGGGTGTGCCGGGTCTACCTTTTTGACCGACTGCACAATGCGCAGCAGCGGGCGGGTCAGCAGCAAATGGAACACCACGAACAGTACGATGCCAAGAATGAGTGCCAGGGCGATGCCTGATGCAAACGTCACCAGTGCTCGGCCGAGCCAGGTTCGAGCATAGGGGGCGGTGTCGTAGTGAACCTCAAGATAGCCGTAGACAAGATCCGGATTGCTGCCTCGCGTGAGACTCTCGCGGTATTCGCGAACCTGGCCGAATATCGGATCAGTTAAAGGGCGAAACGGGGAGTCCTGCAGAGGCCGTAGCCGATCACCCAGTTCATCACCGTCGGGATGGGTGATTTTGGCCATGTGAATGGGTTCCAGGGCGAACAGTCCATCCACCACCTGTTGGGCGAGCGTGTCATCAATGCTGAAAACGGCCTGGGTGGCAGAGTCTTCCACCATGGCAAGGGTCTGGGCCGCATCACGCTCCAGTTCAGCGGATACCCTCTTTGCATCCAGCACCACCTGTACCGCGCTCATCAGAATACCGCTCAGCAACGCGACGAGCAGTACCCATCGGAGAATGCGGTATCCGAGGTGGTTCTCTACTTCAAAGGTTTTTTGCATCCGCTGTTCTTGGCTCATCTGTCTGATTGGTTCTGTCGGACCCTGCGACAGGATCTATCACGCGGCACATGACAGTATGGTTCAGATTCCTTTCAACTTCATGGAGTATGGACGATTTTTTCAGAGTTTCTTGTGGATGCGTGTGTCGATTTGTTTCGGTTTCGTCGCATTCAGATACAGAAACGCCCGCAGGGGTTCCCGTGCGGGCGTTTGGTCAACGGTGAGGCGGTTGCTACCTACCGTTGTTCCGGCTGGATCAGGCCAGGTTTTCGTTCACGAAATCCCAGTTGACCAGGTTCCAGAACGCTTCCAGGTAATTCGGACGGCTGTTCCGGTAGTCGATATAGTAGGCGTGCTCCCAGACATCAACGGTCAGTACCGGCTTGTCGGCGCCGGTCAGCGGAGTTTCGGCGTTGCTGGTATTGGCGATGGCAACACTGCCGTCAGCTTTTTTCACCAGCCAGGTCCAGCCAGAACCAAAGTTGTTGGCGGCCTTGTCGTTGAATTCTTTCTTGAAGTCTTCGAAGGAGCCAAAGGCCTTCTCGATGGCTTCTTTGGCGGCGCCGGTGGGTTCACCACCACCGTTCGGGCTCAGGCAGTGCCAGTAGAAGGTGTGGTTCCATACCTGGGCTGCGTTGTTGAACAGCGGGCCGCTGGCGCTCTTGATGATGTCTTCCAGAGACTTGTTGGCATTCTCAGTACCTTCAACCAGACCGTTCAGCTTGGTTACGTAGGTGTTGTGATGTTTGCCGTAGTGGTACTCAAGGGTTTCCTGAGAGATATGCGGTTCCAGTGCGTTTTTTTCGTAAGGCAGTGCGGGAAGTTCAAATGCCATGAGGTCGTTCTCCCTGGTTCTCTCTGTTTATGTGAGTTGACACTCTCGCAATATAAGGGCGGTTTGAGTTAAATCAACCCTTTGTTGTGAGAGAGCTTTTAAACTCGGGGCTGCCGGGCAGAAACTGAGCGCAGTTCCGGACCCGCCAGACCAGCTCTTCATAACTGTCTGCCAGAATGTTCACATGCCCGAGCTTGCGCCCCGGGCGCTCCCCTTTATTGTAGAGGTGAAGGTGAGCGTAGGGCAGTTCCAGCATCCGTTCAATGTCGCCGTGCTCGCCGATGATATTAATCATGCAGCTCAGGCCGCGTGCCTGAACATTGCCCAGAGCGTGTCCGCTGACCGCGCGAATGTGATTCTCGAACTGGCTGGTCATGGAACCCTCAATGGTCCAGTGCCCGGAATTGTGGACCCGTGGAGCCATCTCGTTTGCTACCAGGCCGTCCTCGGTCTCAAACAGTTCCAGAGTCAGTACGCCCACATAGTTCAATTCGTTCAATAGCGCCTTGATGTACTTTTCAGCATCTTGCTGGATGTGGGGTTGCAGTCCGGGTGCCGGGGCAATGGAGTAGCGCAGAATGCCCTCGTGGTGGGTGTTCTCGGCAATGGGGTAAAAGGCCACATCGCCATCCTCACCGCGAACAGCGATGATGGACACTTCGCGTTTGAAGTTAACGAACTTCTCCACGATTACCCTGGGGTGGCCGATGGCGGTCCAGGCTTCTTCTGCCTGTTCCGGATCTCTCAGGACGGCCTGGCCTTTGCCGTCGTAGCCCTCAGTGATGGATTTGGCTACTACCGGGCAGCCAAGTGCCTCGGCAGCGGCTTTCAGGGAAGCGGCGCTATCAGCGATTTTCCATTCCGGCGTTGGAATGCCAAGCTGGCCGAACAGGGTTTTCTCTGCCTCCCGGTTCTGGCAAACCTGAAGCGCCCGGGGGCAGGGGTGAACCGGCTTGTGTTGGGCCAGCTTCTCCGCCACTTCAACAGGCAGGTGCTCGAATTCGTAGGTTACGCGGTCGACGCGGGAGAGGAAGTCGTCCAGGTAGCTGCCGTCGCGATCCACAATGACTTCCCCCAGACCAGCGCTGGGGCTGCCGGACATGTCGTAGAACACAAATTCCTTTGCGAGGGGGTATCCGGCAAGGGCCAGCATGCGCCCGAGTTGGCCGGCTCCTAGTACACCGATTCTCATCTGGTTCTCCTGATCAAAAGAAAGCTGCTTCGGTGCCTGAGCGGGCCGGGGAAGACTTTCCAAAACACGCTACGGGCACATCCCTGTGCGCTTGTTTCGGGCCGTCCTTGGCCCTCAACAGTTTTGGAAAGCCTTCCCCGGCCCGCTCACCTGGCTTTGGCTTGGTGCTACTGATCTCTGGGATCAGGGTTATCCAGAATCGTCTGGGTCTGGTTTTTCCTGAAGTCTTCCACCGCCTGACGAACCTTGTCGTCGAACGTGCCAACGATCTGTGCTGCCAGCAGGCCTGCGTTGGTGGCGCCGGCCTTGCCAATCGCCAATGTGCCAACAGCAATGCCGCCTGGCATCTGCACGATGGAAAGCAGCGAATCCAGGCCATTCAGTGCTTTTGATTGTACGGGCACGCCCAGTACCGGCAAAGACGTTTGTGAGGCAACCATGCCCGGCAGGTGCGCCGCGCCGCCGGCACCACCGATGATGACTTTCAGGCCGCGATCCGCGGCGGTCTTGGCGTAGTCAAAGAGCAGGTCCGGTGTGCGATGGGCTGATACAACCCGGGTTTCGTAGGGCACGCCGAGTTTGTCGAGCATGTCGGCAGCGTGTTCCATGGTGGGCCAGTCAGATTTGGAGCCCATGATGAGTCCAACAAGCGGCTGCATAAGCAACAGTCCTGTGATAATTGGAAAGCCGGCCATTGTATGTTCTGGCCAGTTGCCGTGCAACACGGCAAATCCGGGCGTCCGGGTGCCGGAGCGCTTTCTTTAAAAGCCTTCATTTTAACCTGTCCATAACTGCAGGTATTATCGTCGGTTATACAATTAAACCATCCATTTCCAGGAGCTGTAATGGAACCCATCCGCCCGGACGAAGACGAGCTGAGAGCAGAACCCCCGATCGGCGCTGGGGAAGTGCGACCCCCTCGTGCCAGCAAAGAGCGTGAGACTGGGCATGGGGCTCCCAAAGCCAGGCCGCCAGGTGCAGCTTCGGGCGCTGGCGGAGGCGGTGGTCGTGGTGGACGAATTCTTGTCTGGGGAGCGATGCTCGGGCTTGCGGTGGCTGCTGGCGCAGGGTGGTATAGCCAGAGTCAGCGCATCGCGGCGCTGGAGAGTCAACTGGAAGAGGCGGATTACTGGGCGCGGCAAAGTAAGCTGGCGCTGGCCCGTTTTGAGGGTGAGCTTTCGGAAACCGGGGAATCCTTGCAGGAGCGGGGTGCCTCGCTGGAGGAAAAGATAGCGGCCAATGCGGAAAAGGTTGAGACCGCCAACAGTGAAATCCGCAAGCTCTGGGTGGTTGCCAATGAACGAAACCGGAAACAGCTTGAGGAGCATGGTCAGCGGCTCTCGGTGCTGGATCAGAATCTGGCCGAGACCGGCAAATCGGTGTCGGATCTGGAAACCACGCTCGAGCAGGTTCGTACCACGTTTGCTGGAGATATCGCCCAGCTGAGCCAGAAGCTGGAGACGTCTGTGGCTGCGCTGGAGCAGGCAAATAGTGAGGCGACGTCGCAACTGACCAGGCTGAGTCAGCAGATCGGTGATATCGATCAGGTGGTGGAGAGCCGTATCCGCCGGTTTGAGCAGGAGCAGAAACTGGGTATCGATGGTATTGAAAGCCGGCTGTCCTCCGTCGAGGCTCGAACGGACGGCCTCGCAGGAGCCAGTGATGTTCAGGCGCTGCGGAATCGACTGGCAGAACTGGCCCGGACCGTGGAATCCATCGATGCTTCCCGTGCCCAACTTACCTCGCGCCTCGTGCGCCTGTCGGAGGAGGTCAATCAGCTCAGGGCGTCGAGTTCAGGGCAGTAACGGTTGCCGGGGGGTGAATGTAACGGTTTGTATTCATCCCTTGCGGTAGCTCTCATTTCTTGTGGTGGCCAGTTGTTATGATCGTCCCTACTCGATAAGGGATGAAGAGTGCATAACAATGAAAATCCGAGTGCCTTTCGTTAAAAGTGCCGCCGTTGTGGCGTGCTTTCTGGTGTTGTCTGGCTGCACCGTTTATCAGTCTATCGGCAAGAGTGTGGGTGGCTTTCTCCACCCGGTGTCGGGCCATGATTTCGTGCATATCGACACCGATCAGTGGGATCAGAGCAATGCCTTGTTGTATTTCTACCGTACCCACTCCCAATGGGCGGCGGATGAGATCGAGTCTCCCAGCGTCTATATTGACGACAAGCACTATTTCAACATTCGCAATAACAGCTTTACCTGGCTGGAAGTGAGCCCCGGTGAACGGCACATCGCCATGCGTCGGCCTTTGCTTGGGCTTGAAGGCCTGAACTCCTTCAGTTTGAGCCTGATTGCGGATGCCACTCTGAAGGTGGAGCCTGGCAAGATCTACTACCTTAGATACAACGAACTGGAGGAGCCCTCGCGTCCTCATCCGGACCTGGATCCGGAGCACCCGCTGGCCTCCGGTGAGCTGCAACTGGTTACCCGTGAATACGCCATGCAGTCGGACGAAATTGTGTCCACGCTGTTCCTGAACAGCGATCTACTGGCGCCGAACCATGCCGCAACGTCGATTGTCGAAGTTAACGAAGATACCGACTACGAGAAGCGGAAGCTGGCTCTTGAGCAGGAGCGCGAGCTGGAGATTGAGCGCCTGCAGCAGCAGGGTAAATATGAGGAGACCTCCTGGTTCTGGCCATTCGGGGGTGGGCCAACGGTACCACTGGAAGCTGATCGCAAGCTGAAGGCGCTGGAGCAGGAGTATGCCCAACTGGAACTTGAGCGCGAGCGCAGGGAAGAGGCGGAATCGGGAGGCTGGTGGATCTTCTAGGCAATGTCTACACTGGGGATGGTGTATGAAGAGAGATAAGAACAATGTCCTTCAAAGATACGTTCCGGCTGCGTATTGACAGGCTGGCCGGGCAGGTTGGTCCGTTGCTTGAGGAATCCTGGCGGGAGGCTCGGCAACGCCTTGATGACCTTAACCAGGCGCTTGCCAGTCAGGCGGTGCCTGGCGAGCGTCGGGCGCGAGTGAGTGAGCTGGCTCTGAAGCGAAAGGGGCAGCAGGCAGGCCAGAAGTCTGCGGAAATACGACCCTTCCCTGAACAGGGTAAAGCAGTACAACGTTCTGATTTTGATCAATAAATGTTCGCCTGAGAGCGTCTCGGAAAAAAGTTCAGTATTTTTTGGAAAAACATTTGACACAGTGAGCGAAATGCTTAAAATGCGCGTCTCACTTGGTTGAGACAGCAATGCTGACTCAGCAGGCGCCAAGCGCAGCAAGTGACTGTTTTGAGCCTGAAGTAAAGTAAGGCAGCGAAAGTGGGTGGTTAGCTCAGCTGGGAGAGCATCGCCCTTACAAGGCGAGGGTCGCAGGTTCGATCCCTGCACCACCCACCAGATTCTAAAAAGCAGACCAATTTGGTCTGCTTTTTTTATGCCCTTCGAAAACGTCAAGCTCGTTTGGCGAGCCGGAAAAAAGCCGGTCTGGGTTACCCTGACCGGCCTCTTCCTGAAGTGTCTTTTCTGAATTACTTGCCGATCAGGGACTGGCCGCAAACCCGAACCACGTTCCCGGTCACGCCCGCAGACGCAGGGTTGCAGTACCAGGCGATAGCCTCGGCCACATCTACCGGTTGCCCGCCCTGAGACAGGCTGTTCATGCGTCGACCGGCCTCACGGATGGTAAACGGCATGGCGGCGGTCATCTGGGTCTCAATAAAGCCCGGGGCAATGGCATTGATGGTGATGCCGTTCTTCAGATGACGGGCCATGGCTTCGACATAGCCAATCACGCCGCTTTTGGCGCAGGAGTAGTTGGTCTGGCCGAAATTGCCTGCAATGCCGCTGATCGAAGAAATGCAGACGATGCGGCCGTTTTCCCGCATCAGTTTGCGCTCAGCCAGTTCCTCGTCAATCAGCTCTTCTGCGGTCAGGTTGACGGCAATGGTCATATCCCAGAAATGTTCGGGCATGTTGCCAAGGGTCTTGTCTCTGGTGATGCCGGCGTTGTGGATGACGAAGTCGACACCGCCGGTTTCCTTCTCGATAAAGTCTGCGATCAGCTTTGGCGCTTTTTCATCGGTAATGTCGCAGGCGAGTGTCTTGCCTTTCAGGGCGCCGGTTACTTTCTGCAATTCCTCGAGTGCCGGCGGAATGTCGAGCCCGATAACAGTTGCTCCATCTCTGGCCAGGGTTTCAGCAATAGCGGCGCCAATGCCTCGGGACGCGCCGGTCACCAGGGCCACTTTGCCGGCCAATGGTGCGACCGGATTGGTGGCTTTGGCTTCGTCGGCTTTGCCGATGCGAACCACCTGCCCGGAGACGTAGGCTGAGCGTGGCGACAGGAAGAACCGAACCGAGGAATCCAGCTGGTTTTCGGCATTGGGTGCGATCCAGACCAGATTCGCGGTAGCGCCCTTTTTGCCGATCTCTTTGCCAACGGCTCGTACGAAGCCTTCCAGTGCCTGTTGTGCAGCGGCCTGGGGCGCCTTGCGGCAGGTGTGTGGGTCCTGGCCAATCACCAGAACCCGGCCATTCGTCGCCAGTTTCCGGATAGTGGGGTGGAAAAAGTCATACAGGGCGCGCAGTTCATCCGGTTTCTGCAGGCCGGACGCATCGAAAATCAGTGCCGAGAACTTGTCGGAGACCTCGCCGGTGATATCCAGTGCCTGAGCCTTGTTGCTTGTCTTGGCCGATTCGGCCAGGGTTTCCGGCCCGGTGGCGTGGTGCAGGGTGGCCGGGCTGGCGCCAACAATGCTGCCAAGGGTGGCGATGGCGCGGGCACCATTGCCGGCTCCAATGAGGACGTCGCCCTCAATAAAGGGCTGATCCACCCGCTTGAGGCGTTTCAGCGGAGCCGGTGACGGCAAGCCAAGAGACTGGGCGGCGGTTTTTCCCACCGGGGTATTCACGAGTTTGAGGTAGAGGTCAGACATGTTTTCTTCCTTGTGCATCTGGTTGATTGCAAATTAGCCTAAAGGGTAAGGAATCTTCCAGCTATTGTATTGACTGAACGCAGGTTGTGCGTTGTCAGAGTTGCCAATGAGAGACTGCCGTCAGGCGCTAGACTCATCAACAGTATCGGTGAAACGAAACAGAATCATCTGACTCACAAGGAAACACAGCGATGGCACAGGCAAAGAAAACCTCAGCACCCGTGAAAGGGGCAAGCAAGGGCATTCGACGGGTGGCCGTTATTGGCGGTAACCGTATTCCGTTTGCCCGCTCCAATACTGCCTACAGCAAGATCAGTAACCAGGAATTATTGACTTCGGCGCTTCGTGGGCTGGTGGATCGCTTTAATCTGGACGGCATGAAAATGGGCGAAGTGGTCGCGGGTGCCGTGATCAAGCATTCCAGGGACTTCAATCTCACTCGTGAATCGGTTCTCAGCTGCGGTCTGGCATCTGAAACACCGGCCTACGATATCCAGCAAGCCTGCGGAACCGGCCTGGAAGCCGCGATTCTGGTGGCGAACAAAATCGCGTTGGGGCAGATCGAGTGCGGCATTGCCGGCGGAACCGATACCACGTCTGATGCGCCGATTGGGGTGGGCGAAGGGCTTCGGGAAATCCTGCTGGACCTCAACCGTGCCAAGACCACCAAGGAGCGCCTGAAAATTCTTGGCCGTTTTCGGCCTGGCCATCTGGTGCCGGAGATTCCGGAGAACGGTGAGCCCCGGACAGGAATGTCCATGGGGGACCATTGCCAGGTGACTGCCAAAGAATGGAGCATCGCCCGTGAAGATCAGGATCGCCTGGCCTGGGAGAGTCATCAGAAGCTGGCAAAGGCCTACGAGGAGGGCTTTTTCGACGATCTGATGACTCCCATGGCCGGTCTCGATAAAGATAATATCCTGCGTCCGGACACCACGCTGGAAAAACTGGCCACCCTCAAGCCCTGTTTTGATCGGGAAAACGGCACCATGACTGCAGCCAACAGCACGGCGCTCACCGATGGCGCGTCGGCAGTGCTGTTGGCCAGCGAAGAGTGGGCAAAGGCCCATAACATGGATGTCAAAGCCTGGCTGACCTTCTCCGAAGTGGCTGCTGTGGATTTCGTCGACAAGAAAGAGGGCTTGCTGATGGCGCCAGCCTATGCCGTACCCCGGATGCTGGAAAGGGCCGGCCTGACCCTTCAGGATTTCGACTTCTATGAGATTCACGAGGCATTTGCGGCACAGGTTTTATCTACCCTGAAAGCCTGGGAAGATCCGGGATTCTGCAGGGAGCGCCTGGGACTGGACAAACCATTGGGCACCATTGATCGCGACAAGCTGAACGTGAAGGGTTCGAGTCTGGCCACGGGGCATCCGTTTGCCGCGACCGGAGGCCGTATTGTCGCCACGCTGGCCAAGCTACTGGAGCAGAAAGGTAGTGGTCGTGGCCTGATCTCCATCTGCGCTGCTGGCGGCCAGGGCGTGACGGCAATTCTGGAACGCTGATCCGGGCGGGATAGGTAATAACCGAAATCCTCTTTGACAGCTGGCGGTCAGAGCTATAGTATTCGCGCCACGTTGATCGGGCCTCTGCCTGATTGATGAAAAGTTTGATGCGGGATGGAGCAGTCTGGTAGCTCGTCGGGCTCATAACCCGAAGGTCGTTGGTTCGAATCCAGCTCCCGCTACCAAAAAAGAAAAAGGCAGGTCAGTTACCTTCACTGATCTGCCTTTTTTGCTTTCTGGGTGGCAGATTATTCCCATGGCCATTATTGCCGGGTGATGCCCCTTTCTGACCAAGCAAAAGGAGCCCAAAGATGTCTTCCCGGCGACTTGGCGTTGTACGCCCCCTGCTGCAGATGGGGCTGATACCCCAGATTACCATCGGAATCATTGCCGGCGTTTTGCTGGCCGTGGTCTGGCCTGATACTGCCCAATCGGTTTCTCTGCTTGGCCAACTGTTTATATCCGCCCTGAAAGCGGTTGCGCCGATTCTGGTGTTTGCGCTGGTGACGGCAGCCATTGCCAATCACCAGCAGGGACAGCCAACCCACATTCGTGGGGTGTTGCTGCTCTATGTGATCGGTACGCTGGTGGCGGCTGTGGTAGCGGTGATCGCCAGCTTTGTCTTCCCCACGGAACTCACGCTGGAGCTTCCGGAAGTCAGCGGCAACCCGCCTGGCGGGGTCGTCGAGATCCTGCGCAATCTTCTGCTGAGCGCGGTGACGAATCCGGTCAGCGCCCTGATGGAGGGGAACTTCATTGCTATTCTGGCCTGGGCCGTTGGTCTGGGATTAATGCTGCGCCAGGGCCGTGACGCCACCCGGCAAGTGGTGAACGACCTGTCCGATGCAATTTCCGGCATTGTCCGGGCCGTTATCCGGTTTGCGCCCCTGGGAATCTTCGGGCTGGTTGCCAATACCCTGGCAGATGCCGGCATCGGCGCGCTGCTGGAATACGGCCGCCTTCTGGCGGTCATCGTTGGCTGTATGCTGTTTGTGGCTCTGGTGACCAATCCGTTGATTGTCTTCCTCCACACCCGCCAGAATCCTTACCCCCTGGTATTCGCCTGTTTAAGGGGCAGTGCCATCACCGCCTTTTTTACCCGCAGTTCCGCTGCCAATATCCCGGTTAACCTTAACCTGTGTGACCGGCTGGGGCTGGACCCGGATACTTACGCGATTTCCATCCCGCTCGGTGCCACTATCAATATGGCCGGTGCCGCCATCACCATCTCCGTGATTACCCTGGCGGCTGCGAATACCCTGGGTATTCCGGTGGATTTCCCGACCGCACTGCTGCTTTGTGTGGTTTCGTCTATTGCGGCCTGCGGGGTTTCCGGCGTGGCTGGAGGTTCACTGCTGCTTATTCCGCTGGCGACCAGTCTGTTTGGTATCTCCACGGAAGTGGCCATGCAGGTGGTTGCAATTGGTTTTGTCATCAGCGTGGTTCAGGATTCCACCGAAACCGCATTGAACTCATCAACGGATGTGTTGTTCACCGCGGCGGCCTGTCGTTCAGCCGAGGTTCGTGAATCAGCATGACCACCGGGCGCAGAAATCTGGTGTTTATCGGCATGCCCGGCAGCGGCAAAAGCACCGTCGGAGTGTTGGTGGCAAAACGCCTGGGCCTGGGGTTTATCGATACCGATCTGCTGATCCAGGAGCAGGCCGGGCGAACGCTGCAGGAGATCGTTGATCAGGACGGTTATCTGGCCCTGCGCCGGATTGAAGAGCAGGTACTGCTGGCACTTGAGGTTGAAGGTCAGGTCATCAGCACCGGTGGTAGTGCGGTGTACAGTGAGGCCGCGATGACACACCTGAGGCAGAAGGGTACCGTAGTGTTTCTCGATATCTCTCTGGATGAGGTACGCAGACGTATCTGCAATTACAGTCTCCGCGGTATCTCCCGTCGGCCCGACCAGTCTCTGGAAGCGTTATTTGAAGAGCGTTTCGCCCTTTATACCCGCTACGCGGACCTGACCATCAAGGGCCATGGGCTGAACCTGGAACAGGCCTGTCAGGCGGTCATCGATGGGTTGCCACAGTAAAGAGCAATTCCTGTCAGGGCAGATTCTCGCGCCAGTGTTTGACCCGGACCTGGTCCTTGATGGCGTCGACCACCTCCAGTATCAGGTTGATTAGCGCTTCGTTTTCGGCCTCTTCCTGTTGTTGGCCAGGTTCGGGCAGGAATACGTTGACGATATCTTCAATAAACGCATGGTTAGAAGTGGAGGCCAGGTCTTCGAGAATCTGGTGAATCACATTGGCGACAATATCACCCACCGCATTCTCCAGCGTATCCTGGATGGTTGGCCCCACCACTGGCAGGTATTTCAATCGGGATAGCTCCAGATTCTGCTTCAAGGCCTGGTCTACCCGGTTTTCCAGGTAGGCCCTCAATGCGCCGCGATTTGGTACGTAACCCTCCTTGGCTGCCACTGCCACCCGCTCTGAAATCCAGTCTGACAACATTTCCCGCCGCGGATAAAGGATATCCTGCTGGATACGCTCAAACAGAGGCGAGCCCCGCCGAACTTCTTCCTGAACACCGCTGAGTACTTTCAGGACAATCCGGTCAGAAAGCTCCTCCATGAAAGCTTCGTAGTAGAAATTAACGAACCGGAACAGCCGGGTGTTGGTGAAATCGATGATCTTGTACTGATGCAGCCGGTAGATAATAGATATCACCCTCAGGATTCTCAGAAACCGGAGGCTGCCAACCGGAATGCAGCCCACCAGATCGTACCAGTGGATGAACGGATAGAAGTACCAGCGGTCATAGACTTTTGCCCTGATTGAATAACCCCAGCGCAGTACAAATTCGCTCAGGAAAATGGCCACGAAGATCAGGTCGTAGAAGATGAAGCGTTCATGAATGGGGTGGTAGGCAGATTGCAGTGCCGGCGCGTAGTCTTTGAGGAGATTCTGCACAGCCACGAAGTTGTAGATGGAATCCCAGATGATGAACGAAAGGTTGATGATCAACAGGCCAAGCATCAGAAAGTCGATCAGGAACCAGATCAACTGATGACTGGATTTCAGGTTTTCGCGGTTTACATGAAGCATCCGTAGGACCTGTCTATGGCTCTATAAGTGTCTGACAGGTTAGCCTATTTCTGGAACAGGTACGAGGCTGACGGTAGCAACAGCAATGGCGTTATGCTGCTAATCTTAATACGGCGGGCATGGATAGCGCCCCGGTCTTGCGGGTAAACTCTCGCCCCTGTGACAGGGAACACTCACTTTATCTGGTCAGGGCAGCCATCCTTTGATGCGGTTATTCGGGACTCACATTCAAGCAGCGATCAGGCCGGTGATATGGTTGCTGTTATGGCAGGCGAGCTCGGGATTTGCCAACCAGGTCCGGGTAGAGGTTGAGGGGGATTACGACCAATTGCAGGAGAACGCGGAAATCCTGCTGGGTGAGGTACAGGACAGAACCGCCGATGGATTGCGGCGTTACGCCTCCAGCGCCGCCGCCCAGGTGGAAGAAGCGGTCCGGGCCCTCGGATACTACAATCCGACCATACGCTGGCAAGTGAATGAACAGGATGAAGCGCCAGCGGAGCTGGTGCTGACCATCGTTCCCGGCGAGCCTGTGCGCGTGCGATCCCGGCAGGTCGATATCAAGGGGCCCGGGGCCGACGATCCGGACCTGGTGCAAAGCCTCCCGGAGCGTCCCCGGGAAGGTGATATCCTGAATCATGGTGAATATGACGGTTTGCGGCAGGCGATCCAGAACCGGGCAGGGCGCCTGGGCTATTTTGATGGTGAGTATGAGACCCGAAAGCTGAAGGTTGACCCGGATGCCAACGCCGCCGATATCCTGCTTACCTATCGCACCGGTGAACGCTACCAACTGGGTGAAGTCACCTTTCTGGAAGGCCATGGTTTTGATGAGCAGTTGCTGCGGCAATTTGTAACCACAGAGCCGGGCGAGCCGTTTCATGCAGACAAGGTGGCCCGGTTGAACCGGGATCTCTCCAACAGCGGTTATTTTTCTGGCGTCGACATTGATGCCTCTCCTTCCCAGGCAGAGGATCGTGTTATTCCAGTGACAATCGGTCTCACTCCAAGGCCTCCCAGATCGGTGTCTGCGGGCGTCGGGTTCTCGACCGATGTGGGGCCGCGTTTCCGCGGCAACTGGCGTGAGCACTATATTAACTCCATGGGGCACAAGAGAGGGGCAGACACCGAGCTATCTGAACTGCGTCAGAGTGTCAGTGGTTGGTACGAACTGCCTCTTGACCCGCCCATGACCGATTCCATCCGTCTGGGCACCGGGTATCAGCGGGAACATGTGGAAGACGTTGAGTCCGAACGCCTGACCTTCGGTCAGCAATGGAATCATCAACTGGACAACGGTTGGATGCAGGTGTTGTCGATGCGCTGGGAAGGCGAGCGCTTTCGCATTGGTGACGGTGAGCGAGGGACCTCCAGCCTGCTTCTGCCGGGTGTGAGCTATTCAAAGCTGCAGGCGGATTCGCCACTGGATCCGTCCCGGGGCTTCCGTTTACAGCTGGATGTCACCGGGGCCCACCGGGCGGTGCTTTCAGATGCGGATATTCTGCATGTCAATCTGCTTGCCAAGGGTTTGTACACCCTGGCTGACAACCATCGTTTTCTTGCCCGGTTCAACTTTGGCGGTGTTGCCACCAACAATTTTTCCGATGTGCCGCCCTCTCTCCGGTTCTTTGCCGGCGGTGACCAGAGCGTACGAGGGTATGGTTATGAGACGCTTTCACCGGAGGACAGCGATGGTGTGGCCGTTGGCGGTCGATATCTCATTGTGGGGAGTGCTGAGTACCAGTATGAGTTTGCCAGGAACTGGCGTGTGGCCGCCTTTGTGGATGAGGGTAATGCCGTGAACGATGTCTTTGATCCGCTGGCGACCGGTGTTGGGGTGGGGATTCGTTGGGTCAGCCCCGTGGGGCCGCTTCGCCTGGATGTTGCCAGGGGTTTGAATGAGGAGCTTGGCGGTGGCTGGCGGATTCACTTTTCCATGGGGCCGGAACTGTGACCGAGGCGCAATCCAGAAATACACAGGCCCCGGATGCCGAACCGGAAACCCGAAAATCCCGGCATTGGTGGTTCTGGCCGCTGGTGATTGTGCTGGTACTGCTGCTGGTGCCCCTGTTGCTGGTGGTTGCAGTTCTGCTGGCCCTGCGCAGTGAGACGGGAACCGCCTGGGTCATTGAACAGGTACCAGGCCTGCGGACGGAAGCTGCCGAGGGCTCGATGCTGGGGCAGTGGCGGGCCGATGGCCTGGTCTGGCAGGGCTATGGTGTTGGCGTTCAGGTGAGCGAACCGGAAATTGACTGGTCACCGTCGTGCCTTCTTGAGCTGACGGTATGTCTGGACACGCTCAAGGCGGCCAGTATCGCGGTTACTGTGCAAGAAACCCCCGACCAGGCTGATCAGCCACGAGGTGATATCCGGTTGCCTTCCGTCAATCTGCCCCTGGGTGTGAATATCCGTGAAGTCCGGCTCGGGGCACTAACGGTAAATGACAACCTGGTCTGGAATCGGGTCGAGCTGGATTCCCGGGCGTCGGGTGCCACCCTGAACATTGACCACCTTCTGTATGAACGCGGTGATATTCTGGTGACCGCCGATGGCCGAGCCGAGATGCGTCGGGACTGGCCATTGAATCTTTCAGTCAACGTTACCTTGCCACCACCGAGCGGAGACGACTGGCAGATTGCCCTGGATCTGTCCGGCAGCGCCCGGGATCTTCGTGTGGCAGGCGCCAGCAGCGGCTACCTCGATGCCCGCCTTGAGGGGGAGATGGATCCGCTTGATGCCGATTTGCCGGCTACCCTGAAGCTTCAGTCGCCGGAATTTCGGCCGCACAGCGCCGTGCCTGAAACCCTGACGCTGGACCAATGGCGGCTGGAACTCGATGGTAGCCTGGCTCGGGGCTTCGATACCCGAACCCAGGCGATGCTCCCGGCGTCCACCGGGCCAGTGGAGGCGTCAGTTCAGGGCCTGGTGACCCTCCAAGGTGCTTCCGGCGTCGAGGTTACGATGATCGCGCGGGATCGGGAGGGCAATTCCGATGGCCGCTTCGGTGCGAACGGCAATGTATCCTGGCGTGACGGTATTGATGCCAGCGCAGACATAACCCTGGAGGAGTTTCCCTGGTACGGCCTGATTCCGGGCCTGGAGCCGCCACCGGTTGTGCTGAAACGTCTGGATGGCCAGGTTCAGTATGGTAATGGTCGTTATCAGGCAGCGCTGGATGCTTCAGTGGCGGGGCCCCTGGGTGAAGCCGAACTGACATCCCGGCTGATAGGGGATCTGCAATCGGTGAGCCTTAGCCAGCTGGACATGACCACCGGTGCCGGCGCGCTTTCCGGACAGGCAGAACTGGTGTTTTCCGGGCCGCTGAGCTGGGAGGCGCAGTTTGAGCTCGATCGATTCAATCCGGGCTTTTGGGTGCCGCAACTGGAAGCGCGTTTGAATGGAACGGCGGCTACCCGAGGCCAGTTGCGGGAGGGGGCGCTGCCCGAATTATTCGCAGATCTGGATCTCAGCGGCCAATGGCGGCAGCAGCCGGCACAGGCAAAAGGAACCTTGTC
>ENA-ORCU01000203-ORCU01000203.1-marine-metagenome-genome-assembly--contig:-NODE-203-length-28995-cov-3.283180_pt1 | contig 28995 bp, 29 predicted proteins | sample MGYA00248631_ERZ508512 | MGnify/ENA primary metagenome ERZ508512 (study PRJEB26183, sample SAMN06268844) | marine metagenome | isolation source: Tt an P1 anaerobic enrichment on pine from sediment taken...
CGGCAAGATTTTTTTCGCCGGCGGCGTGGAGATTTATCGCGCCGCCCTGCCGCTGGCCGATGAGCTGTCCATTTCCTGGATTCGCGGCGACTATACCGGCGACACCTATTTTCCGCCCTTTGCCAGCAGCGATTGGCGGGCGGTCAGCGAGAGGGATTACGGCCAGTTTCGCCATGTACTCTATCGGCGTAATTAGGCCGGGGTTTACCTCAAAGTGGCAGAGATCAGCCGGCGCAGTTTTTTGGCATCGGCCCTTTCCATCGGTCTGCCGGTGATGCTGCTGCGCGGCACTTGCTGACGCTCGCGGGGGGCATAGATGGAGCATTCGATTTCCACCTCCTGCTCCTTCAGGTAGATGTGGGTGTAGTCAATGAATTTCCCGCCCTGCCGAATGGTGATCAGCTCCTCCTCGAAAGGCATGTCGCGGGATTGCAGAAAGTTGGTGACCTCTTCCGGGCTCTCGGCGAACAGGTGGAGGTCGATGTCGCTGCGTTCGGTGACGCAGCCGGAAAGGACGGAACCGACCAGATAGGGGCGAAAGGGAGCCAGCAGTTCGAGATATTTCAGGGCCAGGATACGTAGTTGCAACAGGCGCTCGGGGCGCAGTTTCTCTTCATGGAGGTCGAGCAGTCGCTCCAGTTCCTGGCGGATCTCCGCATTTGAAGGAAGATGATTGCCGAGGCTCAGGCTCTGCTCAGGACCGAACCGGCGCGCCGCCTTGCGCTTGGCTGTAAGATACTCCCGAATCTGCTCCTCGTACATGAGGCGGGCGGCTTCCTGGGCGATGAGTTGGCGGATACGGTCGCGATGTTTCATGGAATAACTATAACCCGCATACATCGGTAAGTCTTCCGCTGCCACCGTCAAGTTCAGGTCCTGCTCGCTCCTTGCGCTTGGGTCGCAAACAGATTACTATGCTTTTCGTGTCCGGGGTTTTGGTGCGATGGCTGACGGAACATGCTATTTTCATGTCACTTTTCTGGAGTGGAACAACGATGACTCAGCGTCAAACAGGAGCTGCACAAATCGCCGTTACCCTGGCGGCAGTGGTGCTGGTGCTGGCCGGACTGCAGGCCGCCAAAGCCATTGTGGTGCCCTTTCTGCTGGCGACCTTTATCGCCATTATCGGTGCTTCGCCGATGTTCTGGCTGCAACGCAAGGGGTTGCCAGCCTGGCTGGCGCTGCTGATCGTTATTCTCCTTGTGCTGCTGGTCGGATCGCTGATGGCAGGATTGGTCCTCAGCTCAGTACGGGATCTCAGTGGCAGTCTGCCTGCTTACGAGATCAAGTTGCAGGAGCTGACCGCCATGACGGTTGCCTGGCTGCAGAAGCTGGGGCTCAAGGTGTCAGCGCCGGTTCTGACCGAGCTATTCGATCCCGGCGCAGCAATGAAGCTGGTTTCCACCATGCTCAATGCTCTGGGCAATGTGGTGACCAACGGTTTTCTGGTGCTGATGACGGTGGTCTTTATGCTGCTGGAGGCTTCCAGCTTTCCGATCAAACTCAGGACGATTCTCGGTGGGGATGCTTCCCTCGGTCAACTCGACACTTTCGTCAGTAACGTCAAACACTACATGCTCATCAAGACCCTGGTCAGTCTCGCCACCGGGGTGCTGGTCACGATTCTTGTTGCCATGCTGGGTGTCGACCTGCCGCTGTTATGGGGCTTGCTGGCTTTCGCCCTCAACTATGTGCCCAACATCGGTTCCATTATCGCCGGGTTGCCGGCGGTACTATTGACCGTGGTGCAGCTCGGGCCGCTGCGGGCGCTGTTGGTGGCGGCCGGTTACGTGGTGATCAACTTGCTCGTCGGCGGTCTGCTCGAACCGCGCTTCATGGGCCGCGGCCTCGGGTTGTCGACCCTGGTGGTTTTTCTCTCCCTGCTGTTCTGGGGCTGGCTGCTTGGCCCGGTCGGCATGCTGCTGTCGGTGCCGCTGACCATGACCGCCAAGATCGCTCTCGACAGTCGCGAGGATACCCGCTGGCTGGCCGTCATCTTGGGGGCGGAAACCAGTTAACCTCACCTTTTGCCAGCCACCGGCCAGCGCTTGCCGTTCCCTGCCCCTTGTCCGGGGCGTGCCGCCAATTCCCATCTTCCGCCGCAGGTTCTCTCATCCCTCCCAGAACAGGTAATGGGTGTTTTCCGCCAGAAACCCCAGGCACTCCTCGAGAGTGCCGGTGAAATCGATATGCTCCCAGCGCTCTTCCTGGTGAAAGTACTCCATGCGCCATTGCTGTTCCTTTTCTGTCGGCAACAGACGGGCAAAGCTATCGCCGTCTTTGGAGAGATGTAGCTCGTTGCCCTGAATGCTGATGTCGAATTCGGCCAGCTGGGGGTGGGCTTTGGCAAAGCGAATGGCGGCCTGCAGATTCTGTTTCATGGCATCCTCCATATCGGAGTCCTGGAAAAAAGTGTTTCAGGCGGTTCATTATCAATCCTAAAAGAGCCGCGGTATCTGTCAAGAAGCATCAGATTGCCTGGTTTGTCTCATTGTTGTCCCGTTTGACAGCCGGTGCGCGACTGGTAACGTGATAGCAGAGGCCGTATCGCCGGCCGGCAGTCAAAAGGGGGATGCCATGAAAGTTGCCGTTGAACCGTTGCGCGTTGAATCGGCCAATGAGCGGCCCTTCGAAATAGTCGAACGCAAAGGCCAGGGCCATCCCGACACCATGTGCGATGGCATGATGGAGGCGATTTCCGTGGCTCTGTCACGGGCTTATCTGCGAGAGTTCGGCCGGGTTCTTCATCACAACATCGACAAGGGGTTGCTGGCCGCCGGCGCTGTGGAGAGGTGGTTTGGTGGCGGTCGGCTGCTCAAGCCTATGCAGCTGATGATTGGTGATCGCGCCACCTTCAGCTGGCAGGGCCGGAACCTGGATGTCGGGGAGATTGCTCTCCAGGCAGCGCGGGACTGGTTGCGGCATCATCTGCGGTTTGTTGACCCCGCACAACATCTGCAGTGCCGGGTGGTGCTGGGCGAAGGTTCTTCGGAACTGGCCGACATTTTCGCCCGGCCGGGGACGGTGCGTGGTTCCAACGACACCTCGGCGGCGGTCGGCTATTTTCCTCTGAGTCCCACTGAAGAGGCGGTGTTGAAGCTGGAACGTTACCTCAATTCAAAGGATTTCAAAGAGCGATTTGCCGATACCGGCGAGGATGTCAAGGTGATGGCCATACGCCGCGGTCGCGAGGTGACATTCACCGTGGCCATGCCGCTGCTCTGCGGCTCGGTGGCGGGGGAGGAAGACTATTTCGCCCGCAAGGAACTGATCATCGAGGACATGAAAGCGTTTATCGGCCGGTTTAGCGGATTTGAGCGGATGGAGGTTCAGCTCAACGCCCTCGATCGGCCGGGGCGCGGGCTGGGCGGAGTCTATCTGAGCCTGCTCGGCACGTCGGCCGAAGATGCCGATTCCGGGCAGGTTGGCCGCGGCAACCGGGTCAACGGCCTGATTGCCGTGGGACGCCCCCTCGGCACCGAGGCGGTGGCGGGTAAAAACCCGGTCAGCCATGTCGGCAAGATCTACAATGTGCTTGCCCATCGCATCGCCCGGACGGTTTACCTGCAGGTTCATGGACTTAAAGAGGTCTATGTCTACCTGGTGAGTCGCATCGGGGCCCCCATCGACCGGCCGCAGCTGGCGGCGGTACAGGTGCTGCCCGAGCAAGGGGTGGACATGGCCGGAATCGCCGGGTCGGTGAGGGAAATCTGTGCCGCCGAGCTGGCAGCGATCGACGATTTGTGCATGGCCCTGGCTCAGGGGGAGGTTTCTATCGGTTGTCCCTAGCCCGGGCTACGGAAAGGAATCCCCTAGAATGCCAACAACAGGGTTCGGCTAAGATGCCGAACCCTGTTGTTGTGTGTGGGAACTTTGCATCTGTTGCAGCTGGATTTCGAACTCATCGAGAATTTCTGCCAGGGCTTTGCTCCAGGCGTCGACCAGGCTGGCGGGTGTCCGATCCGCCAAGGGCAGGCTGCGGCGATAGATGCGGTCGAGGAGGGGGCGGGTCGGCGCGCTGCGCTCGTCGATGAGAGTCAGTTGCAGTTCCAGTACCGCCATGGGGGGGTGATCGGGGCGGTAGTCGCCATAAAGAGCGACGATGCGGCCCTGGAGCAGTTCGCTGGCCGGCGGGTAGCCCCCCTGATTGATCTGGTCAAAAAGCTCCCTCTGCTGCAGCCGGCGACGGCACAACTCGGTGATCATGGCCGCCGGCTGGACGAAAAATTGATGGTAATAGTCGCTATGCCAGGACTGGGGTCCGGTGCGGTAGACAAAGCCCTTGCTGCGGTAGGCAGGGGCACTGTCGAATTTACGGATCTGCAGTACTCCCTGTGACAGGGGCTGTTGAGCCGGGACGCTGCGGGGCAACTCCAGAGCATAGCTATTTTTCTGCGGATAGGGCTTTTCCAGGCGCAGGCAGCCGGTCAGCAACAGGGGCACTGAGAGCAGCCAGAACAGCCTTGTAAAGTGGACTCGAATCATGGTTTATGCTCCAGGGGGGGAGGCGGCGCTCCGAGCAATACCTGCGCCGGGTAGCTGCGGGCGTCCTCCGTAATATCGCGCAGGTTTTCCGACACCCGTTGCATATTGTCCAAGGTCTCTTCGATGGTTTGCTGTTGAGCGGCCAGCAGGCCGTTGAGCCGCTGCAGGGTGTTGCCGAGGGGCGCGATATTCTCCGGTAGGTCGCCAGCCAGGGCGTTAAGCTGGCGAGTCAACTGGTTGAGGTTTTGCACCGTTTCCGGCAGTTCCCGCATGATCTGATCCAGTGGGTCTTCCGCGTTGGCCGCCAGACGCTCCAGGCGCCGGTTCGTGGCTCGCAGCTCGGTCAGCAGCTGTACGGTCTGCTGGCCGATTTCTCCGGCCTGGGCCTTGGCCAGGAAACCGTTCAGGGAGGTAAGCGCCTCGTCCAGATTAGTGCCGATGGCCTGAATATCGATCTGTTCGATATTTTTCAGGATGCCGTCGATGGCCTCACTGTAGCGGGTGATGGTGCTCGGGGCCGAGGGTAGATAAGGATAGGCCGGATGCCAGTCGATGCTCAGCCAGGGGGCCCGCTCCGGCTGCAGGTAGTCGGTCTCGAGGTAGGCGGCGCCGGTTACCCCCTGAAAAGCCAGCCGCACTCGCAGCCCCTTTTCAACCTCATTGTCGACAAACTGCCTGACCGCTTCCTGGCTGAGCGATCCTACGGCATTCCTGTAAAGGGAAAAGCGCACCAGCACGTATCGTTTGTTCGTCTCGTACTCGGAGCCCACCAGGGTGATGGTCTCGACGCGGCCGATCTGCACACCGCGAAATTTGACCGGCGAGCCGATGTCGAGGCCCTGCACCGATTCCTGGAAGTACGATTCGACGAAGAATTTTTCCTGCAACAGCGTACCGGCTCCGAGGGCCATCAACCCCACCACGGCGATGGCCGTGCCGATCAGAACGAACAGGCCGATTTTGAAGTAGTTGGCGCGTGCACTCATGGCGACAGATTTTTCTCCTCTTAGAGTTCCTGGCGGTTAGTCTATTCCGCTGCTTCCGGCGCTTTTGCCTACTGTTCGCGTTGCCCTTCTTCGACTTCAGGTGTGCCAGGCCTGATCGGCACGCCTGGCTTTACGCCATACCAGCAAATCGAAAGTAATCTGACAATACCTCAGCCGTTGCCCGCCTGCCGGGCGAAAAACCGCCGCACCTTGGGAATGTTGCTGTGGGCCAGTTGCTGCGGCGTGCCGCTGGCGATGATGCTTTTGCTGTCCTTGTCGAGCATGATCACCCGGTCGGCGATGGTGTTGATGCTCGGCAGCTCGTGGCTGACGATGACAAAGGTTATTCCCAGGCTGCCGGCCAGGCGCAGGATCAACTCGTCCATTTCCGCCGATGTTACCGGGTCGAGGCCCGCCGACGGTTCGTCGAGAAACAGAATCTGCGGGCCGAGCACCATGGCCCGGGCGATGGCCGCCCGCTTGCGCATGCCTCCGCTGATCTCTGCCGGATAATGGTGATGGTAGTCGGCCAGGCCTACCAGCGACAGATTCATGGCAGCGATAAGACGGCGCGCCGGCTCCGGCAGGTCGGTGAACTCTTCCAGAGGCAGACAGAGGTTCTCCAGCAACGTCATGGAGCCGAACAAGGCACCGTGCTGATACATGACGCCGATCTTGCCCAGCAACGCCTTTCGGGCCTTTCCCCAGGCCGCTGCCAGGTCCTCACCGTCGATGAAGACGCTTCCCGACGCCGGTTGGTAGAGGCCTATCAGGTGCTTGAGCAAAGTGCTTTTGCCGCAGCCGGAGCCGCCGAGAATGACGAATACTTCGCCGCGACCGACGGTGAAGGTTATGTTGTCGAGAATCGTCCGCTCTTCGTAAGCGGCGCTCAGACCTTCGACTTCGATGATCGGTTTGGCGGCCGTTTCCATGTTGTTATATGCCCAGGTAATAGTAGAGCACCGAAAAGACGCCGTCGCCGATCACGATCAGCACGATGCCGCTGACTACCGCCCGAGTGGCGGCGTCGCCGACAGCGCTGGCGCCGGTGCCCGTACGCAGCCCCTGCATGCAGCCGATAGCGGCGATAATGATGCCGAACACCAGTGACTTGGCCAGCCCGCCCAGGCAATCGCCGAAGCCGACGGCGGACCGCACCTGGTTTAGGTAGGTGACCAACGGATAATTGAGGGACAGCAGTACCACCGATCCGCCGGCCAGGCCGAGCAGGTTGGCAAACAGGGTCAGCAGCGGGGTGACGAAGAGCGCCGCCAGCACCCGGGTGACAACCAGAAACGGCACCGGTTCAAGGCCCATGGTGGTTAATGCGTCGATCTCTTCGTTGACTTTCATGGTGCCGATTTCGGCGGCAAAGGCCGATGCCGAGCGGCCGGCCAGAATGATGGCGGTCATCAGTGGGCCGAGTTCGCGCAGGGTCGCCAGGCCGATCAGGTTGGCGACGTAGATTTCGGTACCGAACTGGCGCATGGGAATGGCGGCCTGAAAAGCCATGATCAGGCCCACCAGAAAGCTCAACAGGGCAACGATGGGCAGGGCGTCGACCCCGGCCTTTTCCGCGATCAGCCAGACGTCCCGCCAGCGCACCGATTGCGGCCGTTTCAGGGCCGCCATCAGGGCCACGGTCAATTCGCCAATAAAGTAAATCAGGGTTTTTAAGGCCTGCCAGGTTTTAACCACCGCCATGCCGGTAGCCTCCGGCAGGCAGCAGGGTTCGGGGCGGGAACTGGGCAGTTCGACGAGGCTGTCGAGGTCGAACTGTTCGTGGAGCCTGGTAAATTCCTCGCGCAAACCCCGCAGTTCGAAGGTGCCGCCGACCAGCCGCATGCGCCGTTCGAGTTCGACCAGCAGGCCGATGCCGGTACCGTCGCAGTAATCGATACCCGACGCATCCAGCTGCAACCGTTGCGGCCGGTGCTTTTCGATCAATTCGCCGGCGGGCTTCCACAGGACGGCGGCCCCGGTCAAATCAAGGTGCCCGGAGATGGTCAACAGTAGGAGTCCGGAGCGACTGTCATCGACGGTCATGGTCGCTGCCGGTGCGGTTGTTCGGGACATGTGAAGAGTCTCGTAAGCTGTTGTTTACGACGTCAGTCACTGGTGGCTGGCGTCGAATCAATTGCGATAGATTTTTAGGGTCAGCGAACGATTTTCCAGCTGCCATCCGGCTGGCGGCAGGCGGTGCCGTAGGCTTGCTGTTGCCGGCCGCCGATCACCACGGTCTGGATGTATTCCCGACAATACTGGCCGCTGCTGGTCTGGTAAGTTTCCACCGGCGTCACGCTGCCGTAGTTGCCGGTATCGGGGTTGCGCCAGCCGGTGGCCTGGTTGGTGCGGGTGTACTCCAGGGCATACTGGGCATTTCGTTCCATGGCCAGGCGGTCGGCCCGATCGAGGGAGCGACCCACTTCCTGGCCGGCCAGTGCACCGGCCAGGGTGCCGATGGCGACCGCCACCAGCTGACCGGAACCGCCGCCGATCTGGGAACCGATCAGGGCTCCGGTGCCGGCGCCGACCAGGGTGCCGCCGGTTTCCTTCGGTCCCATGCTGGGGGTGCAGCCGGCCAGTACAAGGCAGAACAGGGTCGAAAGAACAATCGCTTCTCGCATGTGCTTACCTCCCGTGTTGAGACGATTCCCAATTTTTGCCGCAGAGTGGGACCGTCATGCCAGGTGCTGATAAGACAACGATATCGCGCAGTTTTTTACTGTCAAGGCGTGCTGGCGGGCAGCTTCTGCAAGGTTTCCATAACCAGCGGCAGAATGCGGCGTACGATCTCCTTGACCCCCTTGGGATTGGGATGTATGCCGTCATTTTTGTTGAGCTCGGGCCGACCGGCCACCCCGGCCAGGAAATCAGGGTAGAAGGGCATTTGATGCTTCTGCGCCAGGCGGGAGAAGACACCGGTGAATTCGGTTCGATAGCTTTTGCCCAGATCGCGCAGCGGCTCGATGCCGGTCAACAACACCGGAATGTGCCGTTGCTCCAATATCTGAATGATCGCTTCGAGATTGGCCTCCAGCTCTGCCGGCGGCAGGCCGAGCAGATTGTCGTTAGCGCCGAGTTCAAGCAGCACCAGGTCCGGCTCGACATCGAGGGTCTGCGCCAGGCGGGCTCGGCCGCCGGCACTTGTGTCGCCGGGGATGCCCGCGTTGATAACCTCGGCCGGAAAGCCCGCGGCCGCCAGCGATTTTTCCAGCTGAACAGTGAAGCCAGCTTTGCGCGGCACAGCAAAGCCGGCCACCAGGCTGTCGCCGAAGGCCAGAATCTTCCGGGTCCTGGGGGCGCTCAGCGAATCGCCGGCAGTGGCGCAGAAAGCGCAGCCCAGAAACAGGCTGGCCAGGGTCGGGCCGGCAGCCAGGCGGCGGACTGTAAGAAGGGAGTCATTTCGCAACAGAGATAAAAAGGGCAAAAGCATCGCTGCACCTTTCGCAGAAGGGGAACAGGCGGTTTTACCCGCGACTCTACCTTTAGGCCGGCAAAAGGTCAATGGAGCAATTTTCCGGACGAACCGATCAGGGGGTTGCAGGTCCGGATGCCTGACCGAAGCCGCCATGGGGTGTGCCTGGTTGGATTCAGGGCAAAGAGGAGATGGGGTCGGGTAAGGCAGCAAGCAAAGACAGAATAATGTTTTAACCAGTAGAAAGCAATTTTCGTCGATGTATACGACCGATTTGCCGTGAAATTATTGAGCGTTGTTTACGTTAATGCACAAAGTTTGTGCGGCAAAAGGGGCTGCTATTGTCGATGGATAGGCTTGAAGGAAGACAATGAGCCCTTCAGTGGAAATTTTTCAGGTGTCATTTCAAACCGTTGTTTTTCTCTTTCCTTATCTGTATTTACCTGAATTTGTTGAAAAAAGTTCTTTTTATACATCAATTGATTTTTGGCTTTTTCCGCTTGACAGTAGCCTTTCCGCTGATTAGAAAAACGGTGCCGAAGGCTGTGGAATTGCCGGATTTCGGCGCTGATTATCTCCCTCTTTCAGGGGGCATTTCGGTTCAAATTATGAATTGTTTTCGCCCGCACCCTGGTTGGTCGGGCATTTTGGGTAGTTCAAACCAAGAAACTAGGAGGAACACCATGGTAGAACAGCAAATCAACGACATGATCGCCAAGGCTAAAGCGGCCCTGGAGGAAAGCAAGAAGCTGAACCAGGAGCAGACCGACGCCATCTGCGAAGCGGTCGCCAAGGCCGTGGAAGCGAAAAAGGAAGAACTGGCCCAGATGGCCGTTGAAGAGACCGGCCTCGGCAACGTGGCGGACAAGACCATCAAGAACCATTTCGGTTCCACCGTCATCTGGAACGACATGAAGGGTGTCAAGACCGTCGGTATCGTTAAGGACGAAAACGACATCATCGAGATCGCCGAGCCCGTAGGCGTCGTTGCTGCCGTTACTCCGACCACTAACCCGACTTCCACCGTTTGCTTCAAGATCCTGTCCGCCCTCAAGGGCCGCAACACGATCGTGCTCGCCTTTCACCCCCGCGCCCAGAAGTGCTGCGTGACCACCGCTCAGCTGTGCCTTGACGCAGCCATCGCTGCCGGTGCTCCCAAAGACTGCATCCAGTGGGTTGAGCAGCCTTCCATCGAAGCCACTAACGCGCTGATGACCAACCCCGGCGTGGACGTCATCCTGGCTACCGGCGGCGGCGCCATGGTCAAGGCCGCCTACAGCTCCGGCAACCCCGCCTTCGGCGTAGGCGCCGGCGGTTGCCCCGTGTATGTTGCCAGCGATGCCGATATCGACCAGGCCATGGAAGACACCCTGCTGTCCAAGTGCTTCGACAACGGCGTGGTCTGCGCCTCCGAGCAGAACCTGATCTTCGACGACGCCGCCGTGGCTGAAAAGGCCGTCGCCAAGCTGCAGGAAATCGGTGCCTACCTGGTCAACGAAGAAGAAAAAGCCAAGCTTGAAAAACTCTACTTCGGCGACTGCTACGTCGTTTCCGGCAAGGTGGTCGGCCAGCCCGCCACCAAGATCGCCGAAATGGCCGGTTTCGCCGTTCCCGAAGGGACCCGCGCCCTGTTGGTCGGCCCCCTCAACGGCATGCAGGACGAAGAGCCCATGAGCCGCGAAAAGCTCTCCCCCTCCCTCGGCTACATGGTTGTCGACGGTAAGGAAGCGGCTATCGAGCGCTGCGCCGAGCTGCTGAAAAAAGGTGGTGCCGGCCACACCGCCGGTATCCACTCCGCCAGCGATGATACCTGCATCGAGTTCGCCAGCAAGGTCGACGCCAACCGCGTCACCTTCAACTCGCCCACCAGCCACGGTGCTATCGGCGGCCTGTTCAACGTCATGATTCCGTCGCTGACCCTCGGCTGCGGCTCCCAGGGCAACAACATCACCACCGACAACGTCAGCTTCCGCAACCTGGTCAGCATCAAGCGTGCTGCCCGTCGCGTGGTTCAGAATTAACCCCGCAACTTACCGAGATTCTTAAGTACGCCATACCTAAGTTCCTCCGGTAAGTAAGCCCCCTGCTTCGGCAGGGGGCTTTTTTTCCAAAGTTAAAGAATTTCCCTTTCTCGACCGACAAGGAATATTCAGGGCTGTTCATTTTGAGGACATTCTGTTTATTCCGGCTATCGGCTCTCCACGGAAGGAGACCCTGTCGAAAGGGGTCCGTCCATGGAGAAACGCTGCTACCAACTGCTCGGCCTTCATCCTGGCGCCAGTCCCGCTGAAATCCGCTCCGCCTTTCATCGTCTTGCCCGCCGCTGCCACCCCGACACCGCCGCCAGCGGCGCCGCTGATCCGGCCCGTTTTCAGGAATTGCTTGCTGCCTATCATCTCCTCAAGGCGGGGCAAGTGCGCTCCCGCTATGCCGGGTGGAGAACTGCTCTTGGCTTGCGATGGCGGGTGTGGCTGGGTTTTCTTCGCCAGGCTCTGCGAAGTCTGGGACAATTTTCAGGACACGTTGACAAACAGGCCGCCAAGCCTTCGGAAAGAGTAGGATTCCGGGTGGTTTCCGCCGCCACCTGGAGGCGCAACGGGTCCTGCTGGCCGAGTTTTGCCGAGGTCCTGGCGGCTCGCCAGCGGAGCCAATCTTCATGCTATGTATTGTGCCAGGATGGAATTATTCGCAAAACAAACCGAAGCGACGAGCAAGCTTGGAAGAAAACGGTTCGGGACCGGAAGCCACGCCTGCAAAACGCGCTGCGCAGTTGGTGGGGAGTGTTGATTCTGTTGACGCTGAACTGCTGGGAGCTGTTCAGAAGATAGAAAATCTGTCTGGCGACAGGTTTCCACCCAAGGAGCGGCTCCCCCGCAGTTGCAATGACGCTCCGGTCGGTTAAATTAAAAATTGATTCATGTGGGGCAAAAATCCGGAAGATGGCAGGAGAGGTCGGAAAAGGAGCCAATATGATCAGGAATCCGGGGCCTATGGATTGGTGCATGTTGCTGATGAGCCTGGCCCTCCTGGCCGGTGCCGGGCAGGTCTCCGGCATGGCCATCATTTTTACCACCGACCGATCCATCGAATGACTAAATATGCTGAACTTAGGCCGGTTCCGCTGGCCTTCAGGTGCCTTGTTCTCACTCTTTGCCTGTTCGCACTGCACTTGCTGCTCAGTTCGAATCTGCAAGCCGGGTCGCCGTCCCCCGGGGCGGCCGATCTCATAGCCAAAATGAGCGCCGCCTACAGCCGACTGACAGCCTATCAGACCGAGGTCGAGACTAACGAATATGACCGGGGCAGGGTGGTTGGGACGCGACGTTTTCGCTACTCCTTCAAGAAGCCCCACCAGGTGCGGATCGACATGGAAACTCCCCATCCGGGCATGAGGCTGGTCTATCCAGACGAAAAGGGCAAGGTATCCGTCCGATTCGGCGGGTGGAAGGCGTTTCTCAAATTGCATCTTGCGCCCGACAATGTCTTGCTCAGAACCCGTTCCGGCCAGCGCATCGATCAGTCCGATTTCGGCCTGTTGATCCAAAACATCGGTCACAGCCTAACGGATCGGCGGCGCGGGGAGTTTAGGCTGTCCGAGGGCGCTGATCGGTTGCTATTGGATGTGTTGGCGGAAGACCATTTTCTTGTCGGGGAGGTTACCCGCTACCGCTTTATCATCGATAAAAGCCATTGGCTGCCCGTGGAGATAAGGGAATATACCCCGGACGGCCTGCTGAAAAGAACCGTCAACTTCCACAAGCTGCAAACGGCACCGGACCTGCCGGATCGTTTTTTCTTAATCGATGAGGAAGATTCCGCCCATGGACAGGCTGACCGATAGCGACGGGCCCGCCAGAGGGGACGAATGGTTTGTACCAAAATGGGGGTCGTTGAAGTTCCGCACCTTCATCGGTCTGCTCTTTTTGCCCTATACCGGCATGGTTCTGTCTTTTGCAGTCATCGGATCCCTGCTGGCTGTGCCTGTCGACTACGGACGGCTGTTGGCCATAGTGCTGGTTTACTTCTTCGGTCTGGGGATCGCAGCCCATGCTCTCGATGCCCTGGGCAGCAAGGGCGTAAAGCCCTGGGGGAGCGTTTTCAGCCGGAGTCAGCTGTGGCTGTTGGTTCTTCTTTCGCTGGCAACTGCCTACGGCATCGCTGGCTACTACATGATCCGATACGTGCCGTTGCTCTGGGTTATCGCCCTGCTTGAGGGTTTTTTCGTCTTTGCCTATAACCTCGAGCTGTTCAGCGGCCGGTTCCATACCGACCGCTGGTTTGCATTTTCCTGGGGGGCGCTGCCGGTACTGGCCGGCTATGTCATGCAAACCAATCGCATCTCGCTGTCCTCCCTCATGCTGGCAGGTGCCATGGCGTTATTCAGCCTGGTTGAGATCAAGGCCTCTCGCCCTTACAAAGAACTGAAGCGGCAGACCGAACTCAGCGTTGCCGACCAGACCCTGTTACAGCGTTACGAAATCCTGCTCAAGTGCATTAGCCTGGGGGTGATTCTGCTCGGCACGGGGCTGTTGTTCTGGCGGGTTGCCGTTTAGAAACCATGGGGTTCGGCTGAGCTTGGCGAAGAGGGTTGCCTGCGGAGATAAGGTAATGTTTGAACATTTTCGAGACTATGCGGCCGGCCTGAAACCGGCACTCGATGCCGCCTTCGACAGCCAATTGGCGCAACTTTTGGGGAAGGTCATCCCTCATCGTTCCGAGGGACTGCGCTGTCTGTCCGGCGGAAAAAAGATCCGGGGGGCACTGCTCTGCCTGGTAACAGAGACCCTCGGCGGTAGACAGGAGGCGGCTTGGCCTCGGGCGGTGGCCGTCGAGTTGATTCAGACCGCCAGCCTGGTTCATGACGATTTTGTCGATCAGCATCTTACCCGACGTAATCGGCCTGCCTTTTGGACTCTGGCCGGTGCTCGGCGGGCCGTTCTGCTCGGCGATATCGTTTTTTCCTCGGCCATTCACATGATGAGCGAACTGAGCCGCGAAGATTGCCGGATCGTCTCTCGGGCCATTGCCGAACTTTCACGCGGTGCCTACCATGAACCCCTGGAGCCTGATACCCTGCTTGAGGAGCTCGATGGCACCAGCTACGAGCGTATCATCAGCCTCAAAACAGGCATTCTGTTCGCTGCGGCCTGTGAACTGGGGGCCGTGGCGGCCGGGGCTGCCGCCCCTGTGCAGCGGGCGTGGCGGCGCTATGGGCGGCAGATCGGCGAGGCCTATCAGATTGCCGATGACATCCACGAGGTGGTACGGGCGCTGAGCAGCAGATCGATCGGCGCCAAAGAGCTGCTTGAGCTGATTCCTGCGCTCCTCTTTTTCGTCCCCAGCAGTCGGCCCGTTCTGGGGCAGGCACTGGCGGGGGGGCTGGCCGAGAGTGAAGGGGAGTTGGAGGAGGCGTTTCTGGAGGAGCTGCTGCTGTATTGCCGAAAGGCGGCCGGTTTGATGCAGAGGAAGAAACAACAGCGCTTGTGCGCGGCGGTTGCCGAGTTGGACGGGATTATGGCGACTGAGGCTCCGGCGAATGGTGAATGGCTTCGGTTGGCGCGTCGCACCCCGTGGGATTTGATCGAAATGTTCGATGGAACCGTGCAGGATGACCAGCCCTCCTTGCCGCAAGGTGTGCTTTAATCTCTTTCATCCCTCTTTGGTTTTTACAAGTCGCTTTTCGATGAGATCGCAGATGGCTGGCGCGTCATTGATGTCGAAGACCGGCACATCGAGATCGAGAGGCTCGTCGGAGGCCACCGCAAGCAGATTCGGGTCGTGGTTTTCGCCTCGGTAGAGAAGCTCCTTGCGGCATTCGCCACGGTGAACCTCGATTTTGGGCAGGTCGTTCTTTTTGAAACCCTCAGTGATGACGATATCGACATCGCCGAAATAACGGGCGATGGTTTCGCTCAGCGGAGGTTCTCGTCGGTCGGGATTTTGGCGAATCATGGCGATCTTGTCGCGGGATGTGACCATGGTAATGTCGGAACCTGCTTCGGTGAAGCGCCAGGAGTCCTTGCCTTCCTTGTCCATGGTGAAGCCATGGCCATCATGTTTAACGGCACCGACCCGGTAGCCGCGGCGCTTCAGTTCGCTGATCAGTTTCACCACCAGGGTGGTTTTGCCGGTGCCGCTCTTGGCGGCTACCGAAACGACGGCGGGTTTCATGCCGGGCTCCTTCCAGGTTGAGGCAAAGGCTGTTGTGATTTTCGACCGGCAGGATATCAGTGCTGTCAAGTTCGGTGCAAGTTGTTGTTGTGGCGGCCGGCTGTTATGTTAGTTTTAAACCTGAATCCATGAGACTTGGACGGCAAATAGCGCAAGCCATTGCCCTGTCTAAGCCTTTCAAAAATCATCGATGAACCTGCGGGTGCACCTCAGATTTTTGAAATCCTTATCCAGGCCAAGCGCTCACACTCTTTATCCGCCCCGCCTCACGGATTCAGGTTAAAGCTAGACCCCAAGCTTGTTTCGACAGGAGGTGGCGATGCGCGTGACAGCAGTCTGGGCAGGACTGGTCGTATTGATGCTGATGGTTCCTCGGCCTCTCGCGGCCCTGGTGGCCAAAGAGCGGCCGGGCATCCGTTACACCGATCAGGTGTTGTTCCTGGAAAAGAAAATCGTGGCGAACGGCAAGGTGGTCTGGGTTACTCTGGCTTACGAAGATCCCCGCACCAGCCGTGACTGCCGCAATTTCTTCGATGTGCTGGGCGGCCGCGAGTTGTTTGCCGAAATTCCGGAAAAGAGCTGGCTGCTGGTCGACTTTGAGTTGCGCAGCCTGGTGGTCGATGCAGGCTTCTCCGGTGATGCCGACGTAGTTGCAGTGACGACTTGCGACAGTTATGAAGCCTGTTGTCGCGAACGCGACCGGCGCGCCGCCACCAAACCGGCAAAGAAACCCGCTGCAGAGCCGCAACAACAGGAAGCAAAAAAACAGCCGACCCTCGACGCACTGGGCAAGCGCTTGCAGGTCGGCCGGCGCCTTGTCAAGGCCGCCCGCTGCCGGGGCTGTCATCGTATTGAGGGTTTCGGCGCAGATCATGCCCCGAGTCTGACCTGGCGTCGTCACAAGTACGAGCCGGGCTGGCTTTCAGACTACCTGGCCGCACCCTATCGCCTTCGGCCGGCCATGGCCAACCTGATGATGCTGGCTTATACCTCGCCCAATGCGGTGCCCAGCCTGCATCCTGCCGAACTCGAAGCGGTTGCCGATTATTTGCAGCAGTTGGGCTGGATGACCTCCCCGGCCCACGAATTCCGCCTTGAGCCCTGGCAGAATTACAACTGTTTCGGATGCCATGCCCGTCTCTATAAACAAAAGCCGCTGGCCTTTGCGCCTACCCCGCTGAAGGGCGCGGCAGCCTCCCGTGCTGCCGAAAGCGCGACACTGCGCAGCTGTTTGGCCTGCCATGCCTTCGGCGATCAGCAGCAGCCCCTTTCGTTGCCGGCCCCCCTGCCGCTGGCCCCCGACCTGTTGCTGGCGGTGGAAAAACTGCGCCTCGACTATTTGCAGGCTTACCTGGAGGATCCCGGCTATGTTCAGCCCGGCTCGCAGATGCCGCGCCTGAACCTCAACGAGGCTCAACGGCAGGAGTTGCAGCAAATTTTTCAGGACCTCAAGGAGGCGCTGGCTTCCGGCGAGATTCGGCCGGTGCATCGCTATTATCGGATGGAGAAAGCCAGCGAATGAAGGGCGTTGTGGCCAGATGGCGCTAAAAAGAGCAAAAGGTTGACGGCGTGCAAAACAATACCGGTATTACCACGGTCAGCTTTATGCGAATTCGCAGGCTTGCAACCTTTCGCCTGCGGTTTTTCCGGCTCCTTTACAGACCCGAATGATCGCATGGCGTCCGGTGGCAGTCGGCGGATGGGAAGACAAGGCTTCGGGCATTAGGCCGCGTAATACCGGTATTTAGTTGTCTTTTGGAACAAGTCGTTTTGACCTGCTCTGCACTTCTATTTTACCACGGTGACAGCTCAGGAAAAGGCCGGCTGCCGATTTTTTATTCGCGTACGTAGATGTCGATATCCGTTTCATGCACCATGCCCATCATATGGGCGTATTCTGACTCGATCAGCTGATAGTGATGGTTGGTCGACTTGGCGTTTTCTTCAAAGACTCTGCGTACTTCAGGGTTCTTGATGTTGACGGCCAGTACCCGCAGCTGTTTTTCCAGCTTCAGTTCCTTGTGCATGGCCAGTTCCATGGCCTTGCGCACTCCGAGGTCGCTCAACAGCGCTTTTTCCCGTGAGGTAAGCCAGTCTTTTTCCGCCTCGCTGACGCTGTCCATGAAGCTTTCGAAATCGGGGAGATCGTCACGCTTGTAGAGCTGGTAAAACTGCCGGGCATGTTCCCGCTCTTCATCCGCCAGCAATTCGAAAAGGCGGCGAGCCTCCTCCTTTTGCATGTGACGGGCCGCCATGCGATAGAAGTTCATGGCGTTTTTTTCCGTCTGGATCGAGCGCTTGATGGCATCCTGGACATCGATGTGTTCGAACATGCGCTGCCTCCTTCCTTGATGGGCGCAACAACAGCCTGTACTTTTATACATATCGCCCTATCAGGCTGCTGTCAATCGCACGTCGCCGACCGAGCGGGGCGCATCAGAAAAAGGTCGCCAACTAATGAATTCGCAGCGGCACCCGGTTTTTCCGTTAACCGTCTTCTACGACGGCAGTTGCCCGGTCTGTTCCCGGGAGATGGCACACTACCGTGAACTCGACCGGGCCTGCCGGTTGCGATTCATCGATATCAGCGCTCCTTCTTTTGATGGAGAGGCCTGGGGACTGGGAGAGGCGGATCTGATGAAAGTTTTGCATGCCCAGGATGCCAGCGGTCGAATCTATCGTGGGGTGGATGCCTTTCGTGCCCTGTGGCTGGGCCTGCCGAGCCCTTTTTACCGACGACTGAGCCGGCTGCTTGGTCTGCCCGGATTGCATTTGCTGACCATTGTCGGTTATCGGCTGTTTTCCCGTTTGCGCCACTTGCTGCCCTGACACTCGGCGAGGGATGCTTGACGGTGTCTTTATTTGTTTTAGCTGCCCGTCAAAAGACTTGAATTCATTGCAATTCGTTGCGGCCTGGGCTATCGTGTCGGGCAAGTTTAACGCAGTTGAAGACTGCTTTCAGAGAGCGGAGGGAACCTTTCGGTGATCATCAAATCTGCCACCTTTGTCAAAAGCGCTACCCGTCCCGGCAACTATCCGCCCGCTGATTTCAAGGAGGTGGCTTTTGCCGGTCGCAGCAACGTCGGGAAAAGTTCACTGATCAATGTCCTGGTCAACCGCCGGGGCCTGGTCCGAACCTCATCGACTCCAGGGCGCACTCAGCTGCTCAACTTTTTCGATATCAACGGCGAGTTTTATCTGGTCGATCTGCCCGGATTCGGCTTCGCCAAGGTGCCGATGGCGGTTAGGAAGCAGTGGGGGCCGATGGTGCGCAACTACTTGGAAGGACGTGCCAACCTGCGGGTACTGTTGTTGCTTTTCGATATTCGGCGCGAACCCCAGCAGGAAGAGTTGCAGTTGCTCGACTGGTTGGAGGAATTCGAGGTGCCGACTATCCCGGTAATCACCAAGGTCGACAAGATCGGTCGAAGTCGCCGGGAAAAACAGATTCGACCGATTCTGGAAGCCACCGGTCTGCCGCGAGATGCTTTTACCCTCTTTTCCGCGGTGACCCGTGAGGGGCGCGACGAGATCTGGCAGCGCATCGAGATCGCCCTTGACGATGAAATTGAGCCGGTGCTGGTCGATCCAGACGTTGAGTAGACGCCGGTTATATTGTGGGTCGGCGTCATAGGCGGCCTGTTCTACACTGCCTGGTCCTTTCTTTTTTATATCCCTTGAACGGTCTGGTGACAGCCACTGCTGCCGTTCTGTTGTTCGAGATAGGCTGCCACTGATGAATGCTTCCACCGAAACAGGCTCCCTAAACGATCTGAAGCCCTGCCGTGCCGACGAAACGCGCCTTCTGCTGCTGCGCCACGGCGAGGTCGAGGGCCATGGCGAGCCACGCTACAACGGTCAGCAGGACGTGGATCTGACTCCGCGTGGCCGCGATCATTATCGGCAATTGACGGAACGGCTGCGGTCCCGACCGGTCGCCGCCGTCTACAGCAGCGATCTGTCTCGCTGTATGGAAGGGGCACAAATGCTGGCTGCGGCCCACGGCCTGGAGCCGGTGGCAATGCAGCGGCTGCGCGAGTTGCATGCCGGCGAGTGGCAGGGGCTCCCCTGGAGCGAACTGCAGGCCCGTTTTCCGCAACAATGGCAAGAACGACTGGACGACATTGTCCATCACCGGATTCCCGGAGGAGAAAACCTGCTCGATGTGCAGGCAAGAGTCCGTTCGGTGGTGACGGAAATTGTCGCCCGCCATCTTGGTCAGGAGGTGATCGTGGTGGCTCACGGCGGCGTCAACCGGGTTATTCTGCTCGATGCTCTCGGCGCACCGCTGGAAAAGGTTTTTTCCCTTTCCCAGTTTTACTGCTGCTTGAATATTCTCGATTACCGGGCCAACGGCCAAGTCACAGTGCAGCTTATTAACGGCTGAGCATGGCAGGGGAGCGACGCGTATGACCGGAACGGTTCAACAGACGGCGTTGTTACTGGTAGGGCACGGCTCGGCCCGTGCCGAAGTGAAGGCGGATTTGTGCGCCCTGGCTGGGCTGGTGCGTGATCTGGGTAGTGGCGAGATGGTGGAAGTGGCCTTTCTCTCCCGGGGCGAGCCGGATATTGCCGGCGGCGTCGAGCGTTGTGTGGCGCAGGGCGCCCGGCGCATTGTGCTGTGCCCCTGCTTTCTTTTTGCCGGAAGCCACGTGCGCAGTGATCTGCCTGCTGCCATGGACGCTGCCGGGCGTCGTCATCCTCAGGTGGAGCTGCTGCTGGCCGAGCCGTTGGGAGTTCATGGCAAACTGGCGGAGGTGGTCCGGGAACGTTTCGCACAGGCCCTGTGCGGACTTGACGACTTTCAGCCGGACCGGTAGAGTGATGGCGGCCGGTTTGGCATGAATGCCGCATAGCCGTATCACAGGCGAAAAGGATGGAGTGATGAAAAAGATTTACGTTGTCGGAGCCGGGGTGCAGGGGCAGGAAGGTTTCAGCGGCCGGGCCCTGGAACTGGTCAGGGCCTGTCAGGTGCTGATGGGTCGGGCTGAACATCTGGCCCTTTTCCCCGATTTTCCCGGCGAGAAGGTGTTGATCGACAATAATTTTTCCGAAATAGTGGACCGCCTCAAGCAGAGTGACCGGCAGGCGGTGGTGCTGGCTTCGGGCGATCCGCTCTTTTTCGGCATCGGCCGGCGTCTGTTGCGCAACTTTTCCGCCGACGAGCTGGAATTCGTGCCGAACGTCAGCTCGGTGCAGTATGCCTTTGCCAAGCTCAAGGAACCCTGGGACGATGCCATCTTTCTTTCCGCTCAGGGGCGCGGCATCGAAGGGGCGGTCGACCGCATCGTTGCCAACGACAAAGCGGCGGTGCTGACCGATGCGACCAACACCCCGGCGGCCATCGCCGCTGAGCTGGTACGGCGGGGGCGCGAAGGCTATGCCGCCTATCTGTGTGAGAACCTCGGTACCACCGAAGAGCGCATCGTCACCACCGACGTGCGCGGGTTGCTGGAAATCGAGGCGGCCCCCCTCAACGTGCTGATCCTGATCAAGCAATACGATGCCGGCAGCGAGGAGCACGAGCCGACCCTTGGCATTCCCGACGAGGAGTTTGCCGCCACGCGCAAGCTGATCACCCGCGAGGAGGTGCGGGTGGTGACCCTGGCCAAGCTCAAACTTCGCCACGACATGGTGCTGTGGGATGTTGGCGCCGGCTCCGGTTCGGTCAGCATCGAGGCCGATTACCTGTTGCCCAACGGACGCATTTTCGCTGTCGAGCGCAATCCCCAGTACATTGGTTTCATCAAGGAAAATTTCCGCAAGTTCAACGTGCGCAATGCCCGCCTGGTGGAAGGGGATGCACCGGCCTGTTTCGATGGCATGCCCGACCCCGACCGGGTCTTTATCGGTGGCTCTGGCGGCAACTTGTGGGAAATTCTGGAAGCGGTCGACCAGAGGCTGCCGGCCGAGGGTCGGGTGGTGATCAACGCCATCACCTTCGACACTTTGACCGCGGCCAGCGAATACTTCGCCAACGCCGGCTATCAGCTGGAGGTTACCACCATAAACGTGGCCCGCACCCGGCCGGCCACCGAATACAAGATGTTCGAAGCCTACGATCCGGTTTATATCATCGTGGCGATCAAAGAGTAGTAATAAAGATGGCGGACGTTTGTCCTCATGGCACCGGTGCTTGCCGATAACGACAGACTGTTCCCACACCATGTGACGCTATTTTGCAAGGAGACAGGGATGGACTACCAGGAGATTCTGCAGAAAGTTCAGGGCTTTTTAGAGACTGTGGATCAGCAGCTGCTGGCTGCCGCAGCGGTGTTGGTGCTTCTGTTGCTGTTGTTCTGGCGGGTGCTGCGCCGGACTTCCCGTATCGAACGGGAAGTGGCCCGTCTCAACGAACGCCTGGAGCGGATTCGTGAAGAAGTGCGGTCCCTCTCCCGACCTCCGCTGTCGGTTGCGCCGGCCAAAGAGGCTGTGGCAGATGCCGGTTCGGCCGGCGAAAGCGGGGCGACCGAAGAAGCGCCGGCGGTGGTGCCGGATCTGACTGAGGCGCAAGCCGAGGAAGACGATTTGTTGAGCCGCGCGGCCGCTTCTCTGGCTGAAGCAGGGCTGGACGAGGAACTGGCCGTTAGCGACGACAGTTTTTCCTTCGGCGAGGAAGACACCGCCGAGCCTCATGAACTTCCCGCCGCCGAAGAGGAGCCCTCGGCTGTTTTTGCTGCCGAAGAGGACCAGATCGCAGCTCCCACCGAAGAACCGGCGACTCCCGCTGTGGCGCCCCAGGCGGAGGAACCAGCCGCCCAGGAACCAGCCGCTTCGGGGGTGGTCAAGCTCGAAAGCGATCCGGCTCGCCCCGGCGTGAGCATGGTGCGCTGCCTGTCCTGCAACTACAAACTGGCCTATCCCGAGAAGCTGTCCGGCAAGCGGGTGCGCTGCCCGTCCTGTCGCGCCGGTCTCGATCTGCCCTGAGTCACGAGGACCGGAACAGGTGTTTGCTGAGACAAGAAACGGGAATGGTTACCGATGAAGCATCACGGCAAGCTCATAACCCTGTTGTTTTTCGGGAGCCTGTTGCTGTGGGAAGCGTTGCCGGCCAATGCTGCGGGTGGGCAACAGGAGGCTGACCACTACCGTTTGTTGATGTGGCTGGTAACGGCCCTTCTCGGCCTGGTGATTGCGCTGTTCATGTCCATTCTGCACCGCACCCGCCGCAGCCGTCGGGAACTGCACCAGGAGGTAACCCGCAGACATCAGGTGGTCACGGCCCTGGAAGAGAGTGAAAGGCGTTTTCGGGAAACGGTCGACTTGTTGCCGCAGAGTGTCTTTGAAACCGACCGTGCCGGCCAGGTGGTATTCTGGAACCGCTTTGCCCTTGAGCTGAGCGGTTATAATGCCGAGGATCTGAGTGACAGCATGCCGTTGGCCCGGCTGTTTGCCGCGGAAGAGAACGATCGCCTGCAGGAAGTTTTTCAGCAGGTGCTGGCCGGCCAGCAGCTGGTCAATAACCAGTTCACGGTATGTAAAAAGGACGGCACCACCCTGCCGGCTCTGGTCTCCGCCGATGCCATGATTTCCCAGGGCAAGGTGACCGGTATTCGCGGCAGTATCGTCGATATCAGCGACCGAGTACGGGCCGAGGAAACCCTGCGCCAGAACGAAGTCCGCCTCAATTATCTCGCCTATCACGATACCCTTACCGATTTGCCCAACCGGGCGCTGTTCCAGGATCGTCTCGAGCATGCTCTGGCCCGGGCCCGGCGCTTCGGCAGTCAGCTGGCCCTGATCCTTATCGATATCGACCGCTTTAAGAATTTCAACGATTCCCTGGGGCACGATATCGGTGACCAGTTGTTGTGGAAAGTGGCCTGCGTGTTGCGCAACGGCCTGCGCGAAGTCGATACCCTGGCCCGTATCGGCGGAGATGAATTCGTTGTCGTGCAGGAGAACGTCGGTTGCCAGGCGGATGTGGTCACGGTGGCGAAAAAGATTCTCTCACTGCTGGCCCAGCCTATCAGCCTGCGGGATCGTCAGCTGTTTTTGACCGCCAGCCTCGGCATCAGTGTCTATCCCCAAAACGGCGAGGATGTAAGCAGTTTGATGCGCAAGGCCGACCGGGCCATTTTTCAAGCCAAAAACCAGGGTGGCGACTGCTTCTGCTTTTTTTCCGATGATGACGACGATCTGCTCGAGGAGCGGCTGTTTCTCGAAAATGATTTGCGTCAGGCCGTCGATCGCCACGAACTGCTGTTGCACTATCAGCCGCAGATCGATCTGGTTTCCGGGCGTCTGGTCGGCGTCGAAGCGCTGGTACGCTGGCAGCATGCCGAGCGCGGCATGATTTCACCGGGGGCCTTCATTCCGCTGGCGGAAGAGACCGGACTGATCGTTTCCATTGGCGAATGGGTGCTGCGCGCCGCCTGTATCCAGGGCCGGCTCTGGATGCAGGCCGGTCTGCCGCCGGTGCGGGTAGCGGTGAATATTTCCACCTGGCAGGTCCGGCAGCCCGATTTCGTGGATATGGTCGAAGCTATCCTCGAAGAGAGCGGTTTCGACCCGCGACTACTGGAACTCGAGATCACCGAGAGCGCTGTTATGGACAATGTCCAGGAAGCGGTGCGGATCCTCGATATCTTACAGAAGCGTGGCATTTCTCTGGCCATCGACGACTTCGGCACCGGCTACTCATCCCTCAGCAGTCTGCAGCAGCTGCCCCTGTCCAAGCTCAAAATCGACCGTTCCTTTATTCGCGAAGTAACCACCAACTCCAACGATGCCGCCTTGACCAGTTCGGTTATTGCCCTGGGCCGGACCATGGGACTGGGAGTTGTGGCCGAAGGGGTCGAGACCGAAGAACAGCTGCTGTTCCTGCGGGAGAAAGATTGCGCCCAGGTACAGGGTTTCCTGTTCAGCAAGCCGCTGCCCGCTCGCGAGGTTGTGTCCCTCTTTGAACGCAACTTCGTCCCCTCTGCCGTTGCGCCGGTTGGATCTGTCGCCTCATCCACCCCCGGCGACTGATTTCCTGCGGCGGGGCCTGTTTTTATCCCTGATAGTCCTCCCCTCGCATTCTCGGAGTTCGGGCCCATGGCCGTGCGTTTTATCCATACCGCCGATATCCATCTCGGCAAGACCTATCGCCATTCCCCCGGCGAGCAGGATCGTTACGACGATTTTTTCCGCATGTTGGCAACCATCGTTGCCGATGCTCTGGTCGAACAGGTCGATTTTATGCTGATCGGCGGCGATCTGTTTCACACCGGACAGATCCTGCCCCAGACCTTTGCCCGCACAATCGAAACTCTGCAACCCCTCAAGGACGCCGGCATTCCCTGCATCGCGGTGGAAGGCAACCACGACTGGATTCACCGCCGGGACAGCATCTCCTGGATGGAGGCTCTGTCGCAGATGGGCTACCTGCGACTGCTGCGGCCGTCCCGTGACGATGACGGCGGCTACCGTTTCGAACCTTTCGATGTTGACGAGGGGATTGGCGGCCATCTGCGCATCGGCGGTCTCAACATTTACGGTCTCGGCTACATCGGTGCCCAGGCCGGTGCCCATGTGCCACGCATCTGCGAGGCGGTGACCACGGAAAACAACCTGCTGCTTTTTCACGTCGGTATCTGGTCCTTTTCGCCGGTGGAAATCGGCAACATGAAGCCGGAAGAAGCCCTGCCTCTGGCCGAACGCTTCGGCTACCTGGCCCTCGGCCACGGCCACAAACCGTACCTGGTTGAGACCCCCGACGGCCGTCCCTACGGTTTCAATCCCGGCTCCCCCGAGCGGGTCAACTTCGGCGAACAGAAGTACCCCAAGGGCTACTATCTGGTCAGCGCCGAAAAGGGGCGCTTCAGCCACCAGTTTCGCGCCACCGATCCCCGCCCTATGCTGGCGGTGACCGTCGACCTGGGCGGTACGGACGATGCGGGGCAGGCTCTGGAGCTTTTCAGGGAACGCCTGGCGGCTACATTCGATGATGTGCCGGCCGGCGGCGATGAGAATCGCCGGCCGCTCATCGATCTCAAGCTTGCCGGCAAGGTGCCCTTTCACCCATTCGAGCTGGGCCGGGAACGGCTGCGGGCGGTGCTGGACGAGGTCTGCCGGCCGCTGCACGTCGAAATCCGCAACCATCTGTCCCTGGTCAGTCGCAGCAGTGCCGGCGAGAGTGCCGGCCAGAGCCTGGCCGATATCGAGCGGGAGGTGTTGGGGGAACTGGTGGAAGCCAGCAGCGACTACAAGGATTGCCAGGAGGAACTGGTGAGTTTGTCGCTGGCTATTCGCGATCTGGTTTTGCGGGGTGAGGTGGAGGACGACGAGCTGTTGGCGCTGCTGGATCGCAGCGATAGTTCGGCCAATGATATTTGAAAAGTTAGGCCTGAATTGGCTGAGTAATGCCGGCCGGCACTAAGAAATATTTTTCAGGTCTTTTGGTAACGCAGCATAAATTATCGCGGGGTTGCGTCCCCGCGCGACGCCTTACTCTTTTGTAGCGTGACAAAAGAGTAAGCAGAAAAGCACGCCCCGGCTCCTTGCCTGCCTTTGGCCGGTTCCCTGCGCTGCGCAGACGTTTTGCGGGCGGAAAAAAACTCGCTGGCGCTCAGACAGTTTTTCCGCCTGTTTCGCAAGAACGTCCACTCCGCTCCGGCTGCGTCACAGGGGAGTGAAGGTCAAAAGCTTTCGAGTTTTAAGCCTTTCGCTTGATGATGTTCACCCCCTGTGAGTGCCGCCGAACGGAGGGATTTTAATCTGGAAAAGAAAGACGTCTGAGCGAAGCGAATCTCGTCTTTCCCGGATTAAAATCCCGGAGTGAGGGAACCCCGCAGGGGCAAACGGTGGGGCGGCCTTCTTTTGGTTACTTTTCTTGGCCGTCAAGAAAAGTAACTCGCCTGGCCGGGCGAGACCGGCCGATTTTATGATTGTGTAAGACAGGTTTGCCAGCTTCTTCAGGCAAACCTTCAACACCGCGGGGTTGCGCCCCCGCGCGACGCAGACATTTTGCGGGCGGAAAAAAACTCGCTGGCGCTCAAACAGGTTTTCCGCCTTGTTCGCAAAACGTCCACTCCGCTCCGGCTGCGTCACAGGGGAGGGGCAAATAAAAGCTTAAAGTGCTAAACTTGTGGCTTACAGCTTCCGCCCGTGCTTGCAAGGGCCGAAAATTTCCGCTAGTGTGTCCACTTTAGACCGACATTCAAATCACGCCGGAGGCTCCATGACCCGCTTGCGCCGCAATATCGCCGAGATGGCCGGTTACGTGCCGGGGTTTCAACCCCGCGATGAACAGGCCTTTATCAAGCTCAACACCAACGAAAATCCCTATCCGCCTTCGCCGCGGGTTATCGAAGCGATTCTGGCCGAGGTCGGCGAGGGGTTACGTAAATATCCCGATGCGGCCAGCTGCGCCGCTCGCGAGGCCGCTGCTCGGCTGTACGGCTTCGATCCCGATTGGATCATCATGGCCAACGGTTCGGACGAGGTGCTCAACAACCTGATCCGGGCCTTTGTCGGCGAGGGGCAGGAGATCGCCTATGTGCAGCCTTCCTACTCCTACTACGCCACCTTGGCCGCCATTCAGGGGGCCAAGGTGCGTACTTTTGGTCTCGACGACGAATGGAACCTGGTCGATTTTCCCGAGCGCTACCAGGGGCAGCTCTTTTTCCTGGTCAATCCCAACGCGCCCCTCGGTTTCTGTTATCCGCTTTCTTTTATTGAAGAACTGGCCGGGCGGGTCGACGGCATGCTGGTGGTGGACGAGGCTTATGCCGACTTTGCCGACGAAAACGCCCTCGAACTGGTGCGCCGCTGCGACAACGTTGTAGTAACGCGCACTCTGTCCAAGAGCTATTCATTGGCCGGCATGCGCCTCGGTCTGGCCATCGCCCGGCCTGATGTGATCGCCGCCCTCAACAAGATCCGCGACCATTACAACCTCGATCGCCTGGCCCAGGCCGCGGCAGCCGCTGCTTTTGACGATCAGGATTATTTCCGCAGCTGCGTCGCAAAGATCCGCACAACCCGCGACTGGTTCAGCACCGAGCTGCGGGTTCTCGATTGGGAGGTGATCCCATCGAGCGGCAATTTCGTTTTTGCCTCCCCGCCCCACCGTGACGGCAAGCGGTTTTATCAGGCCTTGTTCGAGCGGAACATCCTGGTGCGCCACTTCAGCGATCCGCAGCTGGCCCATGGCCTGCGCATCTCCATCGGTAGCCGCGAGGAAATGGAGCAGACCCTGGCGGTGTTGCAGGAGCTGGCTTGAGGCGGCTCAGCTTTGTTCTGCCGGTAGACGATGAACGATAACCCGCCCTTTGCCGCCGACCAGGTGGCGGCACGTCTTCTGGCCTGGTACGATCGTAACGGCCGTGATTTCCCCTGGCGGGAGACACGGGATCCTTATCGTATCTGGCTGTCGGAGATCATGCTGCAGCAGACCGGGGTTGCGACCGTCATCCCCTACTACAATCGATTTTTGGAACGCTTCCCCGATGTGGCGGCGCTGTCTGTCGCAACCGTGGATGAAGTGATCGAGCTGTGGGCCGGCCTCGGCTATTATTCCCGGGCCCGCAATCTGCACGCCGCCGCCCGGCAGGTGGTTGCCGAGCATGACGGCCTTTTTCCGGACAATCTTGAGCAGTTGATGGCCCTGCCCGGCATCGGTCGCTCAACCGCCGGGGCGATTCTGTCCATCGCTTTCGACAAGAAAGCGCCGATTCTCGACGGCAACGTGCGCCGGGTGCTGATCCGGCTAGATGCCATAGATCAACCGCCTCGCGCCGCTGCGGTGGAGAAACTTCTCTGGCGGCGGGCCGAGGAGTTGACCTCAAGCGAGCGGCCCCACGATTACGCCCAGGCGATCATGGATCTCGGTGCCACGGTTTGCACCCCGCGCAATCCTGACTGCGGAGCCTGCCCTCTGGTGGCTCTTTGTCGAGCCTATTGGCTTGGTCGGGCCGATGAACTGCCGCGCCGCCAGCCGCGCAAAAAAGTGCCGCTGGTGCGCCAGGTGGCGCTGCTGCTGGAACGGGACGGTTCATTTCTGGTTCGCAAGCGTCCTTTGCAGGGTATGCTTGCAGGGCTGTGGGAGTTTCCCTCCCGCGAAGTGAGCGACGGCCAGGAACCGGCGACGGTGGCTGCCGAGCTCCTCGTCGAGCTCGGTCTGGCCGGGAAGCTGTGCGGGTTAGGCCAGGTGCGCCATGCCTACAGCCATTTTCGTCTGGAGGTGGAAGTTTTCCATGCCATCGTCGAAGAAGTAAGACGGGTCGACCAGGTGGCCGAAGGGGAGCCGAGTGCCTGGCTGCCGACGATGGAATTGGCCGATCTGGCTCTGCACGGCGCCCATAAAAAAGTTTGGGCGCTGCTTGCCAGCCTCCGCTGAATCTGGCAAGATGGCGGCCTGTTAACCTTGGCTTTAGAGGTTCTGTCGCGACGACGAACCAATGGCACCTCCGGAGGAACCGATGCCCCTGCCACCCATACTGGTCGATCCCTCGGCTTTGGCCGAGTTCGCCGCGCAATTGCAGCGCGAAACGGTTATTGCCGTCGATCTCGAAGCCGATTCCTTGCATTCCTATCAGGACAAAGTCTGTCTGCTGCAATTCTCCACGCCGACTGCCACGGTGCTGGTCGATCCCCTGGCCATCGGTGACCTGTCGCCCCTGAAAGCGGTCCTGGCCGACGGCGCGGTGCGCAAAATCTTTCACGCCGCCGATTACGACATCCGTTGCCTGCACCGGGATTTCGGCATTGAGATCAACGGCTTGTTCGATACCATGATCGCCTGCCAGCTGCTCGGCGAACCGAAAGTAGGTTTGGCCGATATCCTCAACAAGTACCTCGGCGTAGAGCTTGACAAGCGTTACCAACGGGCCGACTGGTCAAAACGTCCTTTGGATGAGGGCATGATCCGATATGCTGCCGAGGACACCCGCCATCTGCACAAGCTGGCCGAGTTGCTCGAAAAACAGCTGGTTGCCAAGGGGCGGCTGG
>ENA-ORCU01000211-ORCU01000211.1-marine-metagenome-genome-assembly--contig:-NODE-211-length-27990-cov-2.863540_pt1 | contig 27990 bp, 20 predicted proteins | sample MGYA00248631_ERZ508512 | MGnify/ENA primary metagenome ERZ508512 (study PRJEB26183, sample SAMN06268844) | marine metagenome | isolation source: Tt an P1 anaerobic enrichment on pine from sediment taken...
TCAGGGGTTCTGAGAAAAACGAGTCGTCCAGCACAATGTCGTTGATGATGTCTGCCGCTGCCGGCAACGTGGTTTTCAAATCCCTGCAAATTCCCGCCACCGCTTTCGAGGTGAGGGTCGGATCACCATATCCTCTGATAATCAGATTGTTCGAAGCGTCCAGGAAAAACTCGGTTCTAAATCGGTAATCGGGGCCAAGATAATGAAAAGCTGCAAGGGCGGTCACCACCTTAAGGGTCGAGGCCGGAACCATCTGCTTTTCGGGGTTCACCGAAAAAATTACCTGGCCGGAAGGCGCTGCAAAGATCAGGGCGTTACCCGAGCCCAGACGGTTTTTTAGGGCTTGGGGCAGGGATGCGGCCAGTGCGGATGGCAGCTGTGTCGCCAGAATGAGCAGTATGCCCAGCTGAAAAACAAATCGCCGGCAAAATTTCAAGGTATCGGGTCGACTCATCAGCAAATAATCATTCAACACGGGTGTGCTTTAGAAAAACGGATCCAAACCATTACAGCGCTATTGCTTCGGATAGGCCGAAAAATTCCCTGTTGACGCGGCGAGGGCAGAGCCGGAGCTGTAATCAGTTCATTTCCCGTTCCTTACTTTCAACAATCAGCGTGACCGGCCCATCGTTGATCAGGGAAACCTCCATCATCGCCCTGAATCGACCGGTTTTGACATGAATGCGGTGCTCCCGCACTCTTTTACAGAAATATTCATACAGTTCATTGGCGCGCTCCGGCCCTGCAGCCTTTCCAAAGGAGGGGCGCCGGCCTTTTCGGCAGTCACCCAGAAGGGTGAACTGGGAGACCACCAGCATTTCGCCGCTGACTTCCCTGAGAGAACGATTCATTTTTCCCTCATCATCCTCAAAGATTCGCAAATTGACGATTTTGCCCGCCAGATAATCGGCATCCTGCTCCGAGTCGTTGTGGGATACCCCGAGCAGCACCGTCAGACCGGGGCCAATTGCACCGACAATTTCATTGCCGACAGTTACCGAGCTTTTTTTGACTCGTTGAATAACGGCTTTCATTTAATGTTCCAGGTTTAAAGTTCCGGGTTCCGGGTTTCGAGTTCCGAGTTCCGAGTTCCGGGTTCCGGGTTCCGAGTATCGAGTATCGAGTTGGGGTTTCGAAATAATCCATCTTCAAGCGGGAACCATTATCTTTTAAGTTTCATCAGTTCCGCAAAGGCATTGTTGAAGGGTTCGTTTTTGGAAACCGGCTTTTTGGGACGCGGCTTCTTTTTTGCTGCCGGCCGTTTCGTATCTCCTGGCGCCGGTCTTTTGGAATCGAGTTGTCCGGGTTCCGACTTCATGGAAAGAGCGATTCGGTTTCGCTCCAGATCCACATCGATCACGGTGACGGTAACTTTCTGCTGGACCTTCACGATATCAGACGGATCGTTGACGAACCGGTCGGCCAACTGGCTGATGTGTACCAGACCGTCCTGGTGGACACCGATGTCTACAAAGGCGCCAAAGCGGGTGACGTTGGTCACGATGCCCGGCAGTTTCATGCCGATTTTTAAATCCCGGGGGCTTTCGATGCCGGGTGCAAACTCAAACGCTTCGAATTCTTCACGAGGATCTCGACCGGGTTTGGCCAGTTCCCCCGTGATGTCGTTCAGGGTCGGAAGCCCGACCTCATCGCTAATGTACCGGTTGAGGTCGATTTTCGCGCGCAGGTCGGCCTTTTTTATCAGGTCGTTTACCGTGCAGTCCAGGTCCCTGGCCATGGCGTCTACAATGGCATACCGTTCCGGATGAACGGCGCTGGCGTCCAGGGGATTTTCACCTTCGCGAATGCGGAGAAAACCGGCGCACTGCTCAAAGGCTTTTGGCCCCAGGCGGGGAACCTTCTTCAGGGATTTACGGGATGTGAAGGGCCCGTTTTCGTTACGGTATTGCACGATATTCTGGGCCAGTCTCGGACCAAGGCCCGACACATAGGTGAGCAACTGCACGCTGGCCCGGTTGACATCCACACCGACACCGTTCACGCAACTGACCACCACGTCATCCAGGGCCTGTTTCAAGGCCACCTGGTCGACGTCATGCTGGTACTGGCCCACACCGATTGATTTGGGATCGATTTTTACCAGCTCAGACAGAGGGTCCATCAGCCGCCTGCCGATAGAAACCGCCCCGCGAACGGTCAGATCCAGATCCGGAAATTCTTCCCGGGCAACCTCGGAGGCTGAATAGATCGATGCTCCGGATTCATTGACCATAATCACCGGTATGCGCTTATGAAAATCAAGTCCTTTGAGAAAAGCCTCTGTCTCCCGGCTGGCCGTGCCGTTGCCCACTGCAATGGCCTCGATGTCGAATTTGTGGCAAAGCGATTTAACAGTCTCTCCGGCTTCAAGGGCCTTCCGATCCGATGTGGTGGGGAAAATTGTCTCATGGTGAAGCAGCTTGCCCTGCCGGTCTAAACAGACCAGTTTGCAACCGGTTCGGTACCCGGGGTCAATGCCCATTACCCGTTTGGCACCAAGCGGGGCGGCCAGCAGCAATTGGCGAAGATTTTCGGCAAATACGCGGATAGCTTCCGTATCGGCACGGTTTTTGGTGGACAGGCGAAGCTCTGTTTCCATAGAACGGGAAAGCAATCGCTTGTAGCTGTCTCTCACGGCAAGAACCACCTGCGCGGAATCCTCTTCATGGGCGCTGACAAACAGGGTGTCAAGAATTCCGATGGCGTCCTCCTCGGGCGGAAGCATGCTCAGATTGAGCACATCCTCCTTTTCCCCGCGGCGCATGGCCAGGACCCGATGAGAGGGGGCCTTGGCGGCAGGCTCCTCCATATCAAAATAATCCTTGAATTTAGCCCCATCGATTTCCATGCCGGTGGCAACCGAACTGCGAATGATGCCCCGGCTCAGAAACAGATCGCGAAGTTCGGCGCGCGCCCGGGTATCCTCATTGATAATTTCGGCTATAATATCCCGCGCCCCGGCCAGGGCGTCCTCGGTTGATTCGACCCCCTTTTCCGGGTCGATGAATCCGGCGGCAGCTGTCTCCGGATTAATACCGGTTTGATCCAGTATGGACAGGGCCAGCGGTTCGAGCCCCTTTTCCCGGGCAATAGTCGCCCGAGTACGGCGCTTGGGTTTGTAAGGCAGGTAGATATCCTCCAGGACTGCCATAGTAGAGGCAGCGAGCACCTCTGCCTGCAACTCGTCGGTGAGATGACCGTGTTGTTCAAGGGATTTTAAAATGGCTTCCCGCCTGGTATCCAGTTCAGCCAATTGGCTCAACCGGTCCCGAATCTCGGTAACGGCCACTTCGTCCAGACTGCCGGTGGCCTCCTTTCGGTACCGGGCGATAAACGGAACGGTTGCGCCCTCCTCCAGCAGATGGAATACCGCTTCGACCTGAGATTTGGAAAGATTGAGCTCGTTGGTGATTATGGAAATATGGCTGTCGTTCATGAAACTCCTTGCTGAATGATATCGTGACTGAAAGGGTGTAACGGGAATTATCATCGCCTTGTGATGGAAAACGCGATGAGGTGCCGGGTTAAAAATCTGAAATCCTATATGCAGTGAGACAGCGAAAGTCAAGCCCGCCGGATTTGAGCGTCGGGTTCATGTATACGGCAGCCGGAATCGAGCATGCCGAGACATCGTTTGGTTAACGGCGAATCCTTCGTATGAGTCTGCCGTGCCGGCATACAGGGAAAGGACGCGGCTCAGTCCAAATTGCAAATCCGAAATCGCCGTTGACCCGGTGCATTCCCTCTGTTATTGAATATTTTGATATGACATCAGTGAGTTAAATTTTCCTTTGCAACCCATCTGCACATGGATCTGACGAATGCCTCATAACTCCTGTCGAAACTCCCATCTGGTGGTTCTGGCGCTCATTGCATTTCTGGCTGTTCTCGTCGCCGGAGGATGCGGGGGGCCATCCGGCAGCCTGCCCATCGAAAGTATCCGCCAGACGATGGCGGACACGCCGACCTACTCGGTAATCCTGGATGACATGAAAGAGGAGGGTAACTTTTTTTCAAAATTTTACCATAAATATCGCATTGTGCAACCGGAGGATACCGGCACTACCGACTGGCTTGAAGTACCGGAAAATTATTACCGGTTGCATGAGGAGTACCTCGGCATGGCGCTTTTCTCAAAGAAAGACGGGGAAGAGATCGACGAAATCGCCCCGCCGGGCTATGCTTATGTGGGGGACTCCAGGTATGGCAGATGGCGGGATGATGGCCAAGGCGGGTCTTTCTGGGAATTTTATGGGAAATATGCACTGCTGTCCCATTTGTTCGGTGGATGGTACCGACCTGTATACCGCACCGATTACGACATGTACCGGCAGTACAGAAGCCGGAGACGTCCATATTTTGGAAATAAGAATCAGTATGGGACCTCGGGGTCGATCGCGAAAACCGCCAAACCCGATTTTTTTTCCCGGCGCAAGACCCGGGAGCAACTGAAACGCACTTCTTTCAAAGAACGAGTAGCCAAGCGGACCGGTCGCGTTCGGACCGGGTTTCGAAGCCGTGCAGGCGGAATTGGAAAATAGCCGATGAACCTTGATGAATTTCTATCAGCAATGGTGCTTGTGGTCGTATTCTTCCTGCTCTTTTTTCTGGGTAAACTGGTAAATGACCTGCTTCACCGGGAATACCGCCTGACTTATGAGCTCGTTGAAAAGGACAACCCAGCCCTGGCCCTTGCTTTGTGCGGATACTACCTGGGGCTGGTGCTCGGGTTGGGAGGGGCGCTCGTCGGACCGAGTCTTGGTTTGATTGAAGACATTATCGATCTGTGTCTGTACGGCGCCTTGTGCATTGTTCTGCTCAACCTGTCTTGGTTTCTATGCGACCGGTTTATTCTGTATAAATTCCGTATCAGCGATGAATTGATACGCGATCAGAACCAGGGAACCGGAGCGGTGTCCTTTGGTATCAGTGTCGCATCCGGGCTGATTATTTTTGGCGCGCTTCAAGGCGAAGGGGGAAACCTGTGGACAGCCACGGCGTTCTGGGCTATCGGGCAACTGATTTTGATTACCGCTGCAGTAGTCTACACACGCATGATTCCCTATGACCTCCACGCTGAAATTGAAAAGGATAATATCGCCGCCGGTGTCAGTTTTGGCGGTGCACTGGTGGCCATGGGCATCGTGGTGGGTCTGGCAGCCGAGGGGGATTTTGAATCATGGGCCGATGATGTCCCGGGGTTTTTAATTATTGCCCTCGTGGGGCTGGTTCTGCTTCCTGTGGTAAGGTTTCTTACCGACAAGATGCTGCTTCCAACCGTGAAATTGACGGATGAAATTGCCCACCAGGAAAGACCCAATGTCGGAGCCGCGTACATTGAGGCCTTTTCTTATATTGCGGCGGCTTTTGTCCTTTACTGGTGTGTATAAATTGCCCGGCAAACCCATCCGTACCGCGCTGGTCCTTAAAATTTCGCTGTTCGCCACCGGATGCGCCGGCATCGTGGCCGAGTACGTACTCTCGACGCTGGCGACCTACCTGTTGGGAAATGCCGTATTCCAATGGACCATCGTCATGTCTGTCATGCTCTTCGCCATGGGGCTTGGCAGTCGGATAAGTCGATTGCTGCATGATCACTTGCTGGACTGGTTCATTATTACCGAGTTTTCACTTTCCCTGCTTTGCGCGGTTTCCGCGCAGCTGACCTATGGCATTTCAGCACATACTGGATATACCTCACTGGTGATTTACACGCTTGCTCTGATCATCGGATGCCTGATCGGTCTTGAAATTCCGCTGGTTATCCGTCTGAACCAGACCTATGAAGAACTGCGGATCAATATCTCGGGGGTAATGGAAAATGATTACTACGGGTCGCTTGTCGGCGGGTTGATTTTTGCTTTTTTTGCCTTGCCCCATCTTGGCCTGACATACACTCCCATCGTTTTGGGAAGTGTGAACTTCCTGGTAGCCTTGCTTGTTCTATGGCGATTTCTCGGCCTGCTGCAACGAAAGCGGCTTCTTCTATCCATGTCCTGCACCACGTTGACCTTGCTGATTGCGCTGGGCGCCTTTGCCGAGCCGATTATCCGGTATGGGGAACAGAAAAAATATAAGGACAAGGTGATCTATGCCGAGCAGACCCCATACCAGAAAATTGTTATGACGCAGTGGAAGGACTTTTACTGGCTGTTTATCAACGGGCAGGAACAATTTTCCACATATGACGAGGAAAAATACCACGAGCCGCTGGTTCATCCTGCCATGATGCTCAGTGCCATGCCGGAGCGGGTGCTGATTCTCGGCGGCGGGGACGGTCTGGCTCTGCGTGAGGTGCTCAAACATGACCGGGTCAATTCCGTCACTCTTGTCGATCTTGATCCGGCCATGACGAAACTGGCCCGGCTTCACCCGGTCCTTCTCAAGATCAACGGCGGCGTCATGAACGATTCCAGGGTTACGGTGATCAATCGGGATGCCCGGCGGCATATTGAAGTGGATCAACAGTTGTACGGCGTTATTATCGTGGATTTGCCAGATCCCGATACCATTGATCTGATGCATGTATATTCAGAGGGGTTTTATCGAAATCTTAAAAACCACCTTGCCCGGGGAGGAATTATTGTTACGCAGGCTACCAGTCCATATTTTTCCCGAAAGGCATTCCTGTGCATTATGAAAACCATGACTCATGCTGGGTTAACGACACTTCCGTATCATAACCAGATTCCGACCATGGGTGAATGGGGCTGGGTTATCGGCACGAAGGCGGAGGAAACCGATTCGGATGCTTTGAAAAGACGATTGATAGCAACCGATTTTGAGGGTATTGATACAAAATACCTGAATCGAGATGCGGTAATATCGATGACTCATTTCGGAAAAGGGGTGTTCCGGCCGGAAGAGATCGACTCCATTCAAACCAACTCCGAATTGAATCCGGTGCTGCATCGATACTACCTGTCTGGATCCTGGGGGATGTACTGAATTGACAGAGACGTGTGTTTGCAGGCTGCATTGGAATCCGTAGCCAGTTGAAACCGGAGACTAACCGAAGGAAAAGGGAGCGGGAACGATGTCGGCGAAAGCGATTACGTCACAGAATTTCGTGTACCTGCGAGACCGGACCGGTGATGATCCGGAGTGGAAAGTTGTCAACCTCGATGCGCTATCCACCGCCGAAATCCAGGGCCTTATCCAGGACTTGAATGGTTACCAGATCGAACTGGACCGTCAGAATCGATTGCTGCAGACCCGTCTGGACCAGCACACCAAAGCCCTTGGACGCACCGCAAGCCTGAACGACAAACTCCCTCTTGGGGTATTCACTCTCGATTCCAACAACATCATTACCGATGTCAATTCAACGGCAGCCAGCATGTTGGGTGTGGAACTGGCAAAACTGAAAGGGCAGCCGATTACGCTATATCTTGCGCCTCAAGATCAGGGCCGCTTTTTTCTCAGACGGAACAAGGTTTTGTCTTCGCAAACCAGGCAGGCATTTCAAGCGAATTTTATGCGGTCCAACAGGTCTTCTTTTCCCGTTCAACTGGAATGCGTCCCGGCATCAAATCTTGAGCCCGACACTTCAGGCATGGTTATTTTCGCTCGGGACATATCCGATGAAAGGCGGGTTGAGGCTGATCGAAACTATTTTTCCGGAATGATTCATGGAATCATGCAGATGTCTCGCCGATTGACAACCGCTTCGGTTTTCGAAATTGATGCGATCATTGAATGGGCATTGGAAAAAATCGGAAAGTTCATCGAGGCAGATCGGGCTTTTGTGTTCAGCTTTCACAGCCAGAATCAAACAATATCCAATTGCAATGAGTGGTGTGCCGGGGGAATTGAACCGCAGCGTCATCTGCTGATCGATCAGCAGAAAAACCGTTTTCCTTATATTGTTGACAGTATTGAACAACTGGATACGGTCCATGTGGCGGATGTCGATCAGCTACCCCTGGAGGCCAAATTTGAAATCGAAGAGTGCTGCATGACGGGTGTCCGCTCTGTTGTCTGGGTGCCCATGATTTATGGAAAAAGCCTTTGCGGTTTCATGGGGTGTGCTTCGGGCCGATCCCAAAAAATCTGGACGGTTGAACAGATCGAATTGATGAAATTGACCGGTGAACTGATCCTCAATGCCCGAATGCGAACGCCAAACGCTGAGAAAATAGCCGAACAGCCTGAAAAGTACGGCCCGATCGTGAAACGTCACATCAAGGCTCTGGAAATGAATTGTCTATATTCGGATTGCCGGGGCAGTGACTCCAATAAAATCGCAGAAGAGCCTGTTGAGATATGGGAAGGGCCGATTCAAATTCTGGATGAATCCAGCATCAGTCCAGCGGCAACGGCACCCGCCGAGCAGGCCAGTTGGGGGTTCAGGAAAATACGGCATCCGGATTCCTCGACATTTCAAAAGCTGTTTGTGGCCGGAGGCCGATCGGTCCGTGTCACCTGCCCGAACTGCACCCGGGAAAACAACATTCAGATGAGCGATATCCCCGGTGACGGCGATACCCTGGAGGCGATTTGCCCCTGCGGATCCATCATTCACATGCTGCTTGAATTTCGAAAAGAGGCACGAAAAAAAGTCGAAATCCGGGGGATTTTCATGAAGGTCGAACCGGATGAGAACTCCTATCACTCCCAAGACCAGTGGGGGTCAATCCAGATTCACAATATATCCAAATCCGGTATTGGATTTGTTGCCTACGGCAATCACTCCATCCGGGTAAACGATCAGTTCACCGTCAAATTCACGCTGGACAACGCCCTGCGGAGCGTTGTTCGAAAACCGGTGATCGTGAGGGTCGTTAAAGACAACTATATCGGCTGTGAATTTGTTGGATCCGACAAATACGATTCGACGCTGGGATTCTATCTGATGGGCACGGCTGAAGAGGACTGAAGCAATTCGGACATTTCAGGGCCGTACTGCCCGAATTGCCCCACAGACTCGCGAATCGATCCGTTCCTGTGTCCATGGGGCTTCCGGAGCCGTGGTAACGGTTTCGACCATTTTACTCCAACCGCTGCTGTATTTGGAATAAAATTTGGACGTCCAGTACCATTGCTCGGTATCGGACGGAAATGCGGGTTTTTTCTTATAGATGGCTGCCAGCTCCTCGGGAGTCGGTATTCGCCAGTCGTTATATCCTCCTGTCTGAAGGGACGCAACGTAGCTGGCAGCCGAATCGTAATCCAGGCAGTCGCCGAGAGCTTCATTTGAATCGAGCAGAGTCCAGGTCAGGCCTGTGGTCCTATCGGTTACTGCGCCATTCCGCTGTTCAACAAAACGGCTGCTGACGGCCTCCAGCCGCTCTCTGGCTTTGTCGCTTTGTTTGCGAATCCGCTTTCTGTTTTCGAGCTCTGTCAACCGTTCCAGTTCCCTTTTAATCGCCTCTTTTTCGTGGGTTTTCGGGTAGGCAACAAGAAAATTTTCGTATATCTGTCGAGCGGCGGCATAATCGGTTCCCTTCCTGTTCGCATCAGCTTTGAGTTTGTTGAAAATAAGCTGGTCATGGAGCCGGTCCTGGAAGGTTGTCATAAGCTCTTTCAGTTGGTCGGATCGATTGTTTCCGCCATAGATTGCAATATATCGCTCGCTCACTTCGATACATTTTGCCCAGTTTTGGGAATGCTCCCATCTGGCCAGTTCTTCGGCGATGGTCAGAAAATACTCCTCGCTCATATCGGCAATCAGCTTTTCGACCTCACCACGATGTTTTCCCTTGGGGTATCGATCAAGGTAATCCTTAAATGCCTCGATTCGTTTCGGCTTCATTTCCCGGGCGTGTAATTTGACTTGTTCGAAGTCTTTTTTTTCCTGTTTTTTTTGTATATCGTCAAGTCGGCGTGCCGCATCCCGGGAAAATTTGCTTTTGGTATTGGCGTGCTTGAAATTCTCATAAAGCGCTCGGGCATCATCGAATTTATCCTCGGCCAGTAAGCTTTTCGCCTGGCGGTCAACTCGGGCAAATTCCTTTTTCTGGATTTGTTCATCCAGGGCGGAGACACGACGCTTTGCCTCGTCGGCCTGCTCAGATCCTGCGTGCGCCTTGATGAATTTCTCAAGGAAAATTATTTTTTTCTCCAGTTTTTTCTCTGCATTTACCGTAATAAGCAGTGCGCCATATTCCCTGGCAACACTCCGTGCCCTCAGGTAATAAAATGAAATCCCTCCCAGAATCAAAGCCATGAGCAAAACGGTGCCCAACAATGCGATTTTTTTTCGGGAGACCGGATTGCGGCCGGGTTCGTCGGCCTCAATTTGCCAGCCTTTGTCCTTGCAGTAGGCAGCAATATGACGTCGGGCATCCTCGGCATCCATCCCGTAACCCGTGGCAGTCTCCACAAGTTTGTCCAGGTATTCGGCGCGGATCTTTCCATCCATACCGGCGATATCGATATCTGCATTGAGTTCTGTCAGGAAGGCCTGCGCGCGGCTGACATCGTAAGCATTTCGGCTCTGCTCGGTCTTGAATAGAGTCATACAGTGACCGACCAGCGCTTCACTGGCTGTTGCCACTGCATCTTTCTTTCCAAGTTTGAGGATCTGTTTTTCCGTTTCCCTCGCTTTTTCCTGCAGTGCCTGAAGGGAGGCGCCCGGTGACAGGCCCAGAAATTCATACAGATTGGATTTACCGACTATTTTCAGGTGACCGGCAATTACCTTTTCAATGGAACGCTCCAGGGGTTGGATGGCGTTTTTTGCCGCGACGTTGCCACGGGTGATGGGCACTTTTATTCGTTTTCGGATTTCGGCTTTGCTGATACCATGGTGGCTGGACAGTTTTGCAATTTCCTGCTCGGATATATATCCCTTGCCCATGCGGATGCCAAGTTGCTTGTCAATGACCGCTAACTTCGCTTTTTCCGTTTTTTCGACTCGTTTCCGGACATCATCAGCGGTGACATTGTGAAACTGGGCCAGCTGGGCGATCTCCTCATCGGTTATATATCCCTTGGCCATTCGTATGCCAATATGCCGATCGACCTCGGAAAATCGTTGATCCTGTTTGGTCTCGATAAGGTTTTTCGCCGCATAGGCCTCGGTTCGCCGGAGGTCGGCGTCCAGCATGACCTTCCGGATTTCCGGAATCAATTCGATGAACTGCTTGGCCTGTATGGATTTTGTAGGATGGTTTCTAAAGCGGCTCCATTCAGCCTGTTTTTTCCGAATAGCAGCCTCGATCACGCTGGGGTCGTCTTCTGGCGGGTCAACTGAGAGTTCCAGCAGAAGGAAGAAATTTTCCCTTTCCATTGCAATCCCTTATTGAGTTGACAAGTTTAGTACACCACTAAACTCTGGCTTCGTGTTTTTGCCAGTTCAAAATCTTCGCCATCGATTACCGACGTGGTTGCAATGTCGACCTCTACGCGGCGGTCTCCATGGGTTTCGAGCGCTGAAATTTGAAGCCGGCCTTCTTCGTTTAGAAGAAAAGTGATTTCAATGGGTAGATCCGGCGGTAACCCTTCAGGCAGATTCAGGGTAGCTGTGCCGATTTCTATCGCTTTTTCGGTGTCGACACTTTCATCACCGGTTTCGCTTTCCATGATGCGAATCAAAACTGATTTCTGGTTGGGAACGGCTGTGTAAAAGGTTCGCTTGGCATGGGTCGGTACTGCCGTATTTTTCAAAATGAGATTAAATACCCGCTCTTTTTTGTTGGGAGTGAGAACAACCACGCCAAAACTTTTGCTCGTGACGTCGGTGATCCGAATCATGGACCGTTGAAGTGATGGCAGCGAAATGCCGGTTTCTGAAGCGAATTTATTGGCCATTTCATTCAGGACATGCTTGGGGGCGGTTTGAATGACCTCCGCCACATGTTCCTCGCTATTGTGGGTTTTTTCGGCGATTCGTTTGACCATTCCATCATTCATCGCCAGTTTCCACCCGTAAATAGCCGCGCCCTTGGCAATTGCTTCATCCGGATCGAAAACCTTCGGCTTCAGGTTGAACTCTTTCTCGAGTCTGGCTTCCACCTGAGGCATTCGTGTGGAACCGCCCACCAGGATAATTTCATCGAATTTTTCATACCCTTTTTTGCGGGCCTCTTCGAGCATTTGATGGGAAAAGGTCACGGTACGTTCCAACAGGTCAGCGGTTATTTCCTCAAAGCGCTTTCGCTCAAGGATCATCTTAATACGCTCGCCGCCATGGGTAATGGAAATGGGTGTTTTCAGGCGCTGGGTAAGTACTTTTTTAGACTTTTCCGCGAGAAGTTGCAGATCCTGACAGGTATCCGGATCCTCAAGAATATCTTCGTTGGTACCTGTTTGTGCCTGAAATTCTTCGACCATGGCGGCCACGATTCGATCATCCCAGTCTTTACCCCCCAGATTATGATCTCCACCGGTACAGATGACTTCAATGGCATCCGCCTGAATGGCGATCATGGTGATGTCGAAAGTTCCACCGCCCAGATCGTAGACCAGCACTACCCGGCTCTCTTCCGTTTCCATTGCGCCATAGGCAATTGCCGCGGCCGTGGGTTCGTTGAGAATCTGTCGGACATTGTAGCCGGCAATTTCGCCGGCCCGTTTGGTGGCTTCCCGTTCGTTAATCCCAAAATAAGCCGGACAGGTGATAACGAGATCCGTTATTTTTTCGCCAAGGTTCTGTTCTGCATCCTGTGCGACCTTGCGAATAATGAAACTGGAAATTTCCTCAGCACGGTAAGCCTTTGAATTCAGATCGAAAATAAAATCGGGCTCGCCCATTGAGCGTTTAATGAAGCTGGCAACGTCATTCGGATAAAGTTTTGAGCTTTCCTTGGCCACATCGCCAACAACTATATCACCGCCGTCAAAAAACACGACAGAAGGAGTGACTCTCTGATTTTCCGCATTTGGGATAATCACCGGCTTGCCGTATTCATCCACATATGCAATGGATGAATAGGTGGTGCCAAGATCAATTCCGTAGACTCTTCTGATCGTATCGTTCATCGAAATTCCTCATTTTTTCATCAAACGGAGCTGCCTGATTTTTCAAAACAAAACACGGCTATCATTTCCGGACGGAGGACTTTACCGTTCCACTCGTAACCCGGCCGGATATGTTCCGCAATCAATTTGTCCTTGTCCGGTTCGCTTGTGCCTACCTTTTTCAAGATTCGTTGCCGAGTCGGGTCGAAGGTGTCACCGGAACAGGAAAAAGGCCGAATTCCCTGCCAGTAGAGAATTTCTTCGATTTCTTCGGGTATACCCTCCAGAAAATCCAGTAACTTTTCAGGATTGGTGGACGCCGAATCCATGTCTCGATAATGACGGGTCAGTTTTCGCAGATCATCTATTATTTTAATTGCATCCAGAACTGACGACTCAAATTGAGTTTTGAGAATATCGTTTTTGTAATCCTGAAGTTCCTCATGCAGTCGGTCAATCGTTTTTTGCTTAAGGGTATCATCGGAAAGCTTGGTCTTGAAGTCTTCCTGAAGCCGATCCAGACGCTGTTGGTTTTCTATTAATTTCTGGTAAATCATTTCCAGCGATATGCCATTTCCGGTTTCAGAGGGGAAATCGTTACGCCGTTCCCATGGGCCGTTGCAGTTGGGACTTTGATCCGGAACCTCGGGCATGGCCAGTGCCTCGTGCGATTCGTTCAGGGTTGAAGTGCCAGGGGCGGAATCACGAAGTTCACAGGCAAATCCGGACTGGGATTCCTCGTGCAAAGGGCGGTCAGGGTCAATTCCGTCTGTCCTCCAGTTGTCCATTCGCTGCATCGCTCCTTGTATTCTGAGGTGGCTCCATAAAGACAGCTATTCGGAAAAAAACATAAATTCGATAAATTTGCGGGCAATCGCCTCCCTCGGTCCATCATGGCGAGTCTTCAAAAATTGCGAAAATACCTCCAGTTTTACGTTTGCTGGAAATGTCCTCCAAAACAATCTGTTGAACGGGTTCAATGATTCGTTCAATTCCGGCGGTGATATCGTTTTTCTCAATTAGGCTTATTTTCGCTTTGTAAATAGATCCTTTCATTCGACTGATATCATCGACAATGCTCTGCATGGTGTCAGGGTTAAGTATCGTTGAAATTCGGAAAAGGGTATTTTCAAGAAATTCGTTCAGACCGTTCAATAAAAATGCCCGAGCCTCTTCGGGTTCGGCAAACAATGATTTCAGGCTGTCATCAATTAGACTTGAGTATTCGTCAATAGGCCGGTTGGGTTTAAACTTACGAAGCAGATCGACGGTTTTCGGATCTTTACTTGTTTTATTGTCCTCAAAAATGGAATCGGTCCATTTTTCAAGCTGCTTTTTTCGAAGATTCCTGATTCGGTCGGTTTCCATACAGGGTTTGACGCCACCCGGTTTTTCAAGAACAGTGTACGGCCTATTACCGATCTCTGACAGAATGTGTCTGCGGATAGACTGAAAAATGTTGTGATATAGAGAAATGACGATTTGGTGGCTCTGGGAAACCGCTGTCCCGGCTTCTGGTAATTCTCCAGCTTTTTCAATAATTCCGGAAGACACAAGGGAATAGAGTATTTTGTAGGCACTGAAATCGTCGTACCCGCTGTTGTCAATCAGTTCGCGCACGATGCTTTTGCCATCAATCAGTGAAAAAATATGCCATTCATTGGCTTTGAACTTAATTTCTCCCTGGTTCCGGGCATTGCGGGACACCCTGAATACGCATCGGTCGGATGGAATTTGGCGACTGATCACCGACATTTCGTCGATGCGCCGGGAGGCTTCCATGACAATTGACATGATATTCAGATTGGTCATCACCATTCCGTCTGGATTGACAGCGCATTCTTCGTATTCGAACTCGCCGGATTTCCAGAGGAAAAGGCTGAATATAAGCTCTTTGGTCTGATTGAATATAGCTTTTTTCAAGACCTGAGGTGTTATATATCCTGAATTTATGAGGATTTTTCCAAGGGCTTGTCCGGATTGGTTCGATATTCCGATAGCTTCGTTTAATTGGGATTCATCAATAACCCCTTTTCGAATGAGAAAGCGCCCCAACCGGGTTTCCCGGGCCGACCCCGAGGCGTGAATCACCACCCCCTGATTGAGGTATATATTGACATCTTCTTCATTATTCGACAACTTGAGCACGCCGGATTTTTTATCGTTACTCAGCAATTGCAGAATACTGCCAAGAAAAGAGGGATCGAATTTACCCTTGAGCTCCATTCCGTCTCCAATGCGATCAAGATCGCCACGCCGCAATTGCCGATAATATGCGGTGCCCTTGACCGGTCACCTGCGTTAACCGTCTGCCAATTCGGACGATTCAGCGCCGAATACAGTCCGTATCCGTATGGATTGAAACATGACAACCCATATGAAGCGTCTGTGAAATGGTTACTATCCTGTCCGGGTTTGGTGAACAGCAGGCCGCTTTAAAATCCAGTTCAGCTGGGGTAGGGGACGTGAACCGAAAAATTCCGACGTTCAGTGAAAAGTTGAAACCCCGCTGACAGTCGCGGGGTTTTCGAAAATGCGGTTTCGAAAAAACGAGGTCTTAAACGGTTCGGTATTCGATGCATGCTGGCTCGATGTGCCGCACCGAACGTACAAACCTGTTGGCTTTGGCTCGCTGACTCCCAACCCCTGGTTCCTGCTCTTTGCTTGATCGCTCAGAATTCGGTTGAATGCCACTGCGCGTCAAGTAGCCCGATTGACTCGAGCCGTCCATTAAAGCCGTATCTGGTAAAGCTTTCTGGAGCCATGTTCGCCGGTATTTGCGCGCTTTTCAATTCCAGGTCAAGATAAAGAGATTCAATACCAGCTACGCGCATACACTGCACTCACTACACTATCTGGTGATCCGGCCGCGGTCCCGCAGGATCGCTTTTTACCAATAAACAGATACAATTTATCGGGTGTGATCTATCAAAAAATGAATGATGGTTCAAGAAGAAAAACAGGAAGTTGGTGCATTGCCAGTTAAAAAAAAATGATCGTCAACGCAAATTATCGTTTAGAAACGCCGATTTAATTAATTGCAAGAATATTGCGCCGAAGATGGGCCACCAGGCAATGAGATCCTTTAAACTTTAAACAGCGAAATGCGCCGTAGCCTTGGCGAAGGCGGAGCAAGAAATTGTAATTAATAAAATTCGCGTTCCTAAAGGGGGAAGGGGGAGGAATCGTGACGTTTACCGGGCATGCCATGACGTGGCATGCCCCGAAAAGCGATGGTCAGTCTTTTTTTGCTTCGGACTTGAATTGGATAAACAGTTGCTCGTCCGTACCGTCAGACTTCGGGATGTTTTCGTTCCAAGTATGGATTCTGCAGCCGTCCGTTTTTTCGTTCGGGATTGAACAACCGATAAACGGCATGATCGGATCGCCGGCATAACTCTTGTAATTCAGCATGAGTGCTTCGGATGATGGCAGCGTATCAAATTCCATCAGTTGCACAAAGTAGACGGAACAATCCCCCTGAAATAAATCACTGGTTTCGCGATAGTAGCAGATTCGTTCCCGGAATTTTTGGATTGCGGCTTGATCCGTATCAGCCTCGATGATCATGGTGAACTCGCCGTGCCGTCGGTCGTTTTCTTGTGCTTCTTCCTGGTTGGTTACCAAAAAAAAGTTGCCGATGTAAATCATTGCCAGTCCTTTCATGAGTTCGCAGTTGAATGGAAAACATGAATCTTATATCGGTATCGGTCGGATTTCGCAAGGTATAGCCTCAGGGACAAGCGGAAAACGAGCCCGAGGGGTTTATGTCCAGCTTCGCCTCAGGTGCAACTCCAGTCGCCTGAACACCAGCGACAGACTCAGCGTCAGCACCAGATAAAGGAGGGTAATCGTTATCCAGATTTCAAAAGTCAGATAGGTGGCCGCCATCAGTTCCATTCCCTGAAACGTCAGGTCTTGAATTGAAATCACAGACACAATGGCGGAATCCTTAATCGTCGATATGAACTGACCGGCCATCGGCGGGATGATTCGCTGGATGGCCTGGGGAAGCGTGACATGCCTCATCTGCTGCCATCGTGTGAATCCCAGTGCATATGCCGCCTCTCGCTGACCCGGGTCTATGGACTGAATGCCGGCGCGGACAATTTCCGTGATGTATGCCCCTTCAAATACTGCAAGGGTGATGATCGCCGATAAAAATGCCGTGAATTGAGAAGGTTTTTCAAAAAGGATGCCAAGAACCTGCTGGGTGACTGGTGAGCGTGATCGGATAAATTCCTCCACTCCCAGGAGCGGCATAATCTGGCTGCTGACAAAAAAATAAAAGATGAAAATCAACACCAGGGGGGGCAGGTTACGGATCAGTTCAACGTACGTTCTGCCTATGAGACGGAAAAAAAGCCGGCGGTTCACCCGGCAGAGTCCCATGATGAAACCCAGAACGGTGGCGATGAGGGTGCCCCAGATGCTGAGTCGAATAGTTGTAAGCAGCCCCTGAATGAGCACATTGGGAACCCACGAACCAGAGTCATACCGAAACAGGTATTGAGGAATAACCTGCCAGTTCCAGTGGTAATGAACACTCACCCGGATTCGGTAGATCAGATAGATGACGGCTGTCAGAAGCATCAGGATGAGAACGACGTCAAGCAGGGTGATTCTGGGTTTCCTGGTAAACACTGTATTCCCTGTAATCATTTCAGGAACATGAAGCTGGCATACGTTCCTGAGCGACTGGCCGTGCCAGTTGCTTTGTTGGTTTCGTAACGGTTTGCTTCAGCCTGAAAACCTGTTTGAAAACCGATGGATTGGTTGCAAACGCGTGAAAGCGGTTGAAATCGCCGAAAATTTTCGGCCATTTGTCCCCCCTCTCTCGCCTCTTCGTTATAATCCCCTGGTTTTCAAACAGGCTCTATCAGGCCTCATGATGTGGATCTGGAAAAATTATTGGATCTGATTTTCCCATTCCGTGGTCTCGAACCAATAGTGTTTCCGCTCTTTCAGCCACCCTTCGGAGCCGACAAATGTAATCCAGTTATTGAAGTAGTTGAGGGTGTCGATATCCCCTTTCCGGACTGCAAATCCGATGGGCTCTTTGGTAAAATTTTCCTTCAGCGGCAGAAACAGTTTATCCGGGTTTTTTACCGCCTGAAATGCCGGCGTCGGTGCAGAGCTGACAACGGCGTGGACCCGTCCGTTCAACAACTCCTGAAACACCTGGGATTCATCGTCAAACAGTCGCAGCTCGGCATTGGGCATGTATTTTTTTGCGGCCGGAACCGATGTGGCGCCCAATCGGGCGGCAATACGTATATCCGGCTTGTTGAAATCATCCAGACTGGTGAAACCGGCAGCCAGCTCTTTGTGTGCGACAATCGACATGCCGGTGTAATCGTAGGGAACGGTAAAGTTAACCTTCAGGTTCCGTTTGGGTAGAATTCCCATCCCTCCGATAATCACGTCGAATTTTCCGGTGAGAAGGGCAGGGATAATGCCGCTCCATTTGGTGGGGATAAATTCGACCTTCACACCCATATCCTGGGCCAGACGTGTGGCCACATCGATTTCAAAACCGATAAGTTTTCCGGTTTTATCTTTCATGGCCCACGGCTTGAATGTAGACATCCCCACACGGAGAACGCCTCGTTTAAGCACCTGTTCAATCGTACTTTCAGCTGTGAGCTGCTGTTGAATGGTTCCACTGATACCTGCCGGCGCCCAGGACAGGATAAGGGCGGTGGCCGTCAGGATAGCCAGGATTCGTTGTCGATTGTTCATTTTTTCCTCCTTGTGTCAACGGTGAATAATACGATTGAAATCAGCGCATAGTCTTCGCCTCAAATGCGGTTCAATCGGTAGTGGTTCTCCAGAATATTGGCCAGTCCGGAGAGTATGAGGGTGATGGCCAGGTAGATGGCCGCTACCGTGAACCATATCTCAAAGGTGAGAAAGGTTTCTGCAATAATTGACTGACCTTGCATCGTCAGATCATAAATGGCTATGGTGCTGACCAGAGCTGAATCTTTAATCAGCGAAATTGCCTGACCGGTTATTGGGGGAAGAATCTGCCTCATTGCCTGGGGAAAAACAATGTACCGGTAGGTCTGAGCCGTGCTGAGTCCGCTGCTGAATGCGGCCTCCCACTGTCCCCTGGGAATGGAGATGATTCCAGCCCTGAAAATTTCCGATGCATACGCTCCTTCAAATAGACTCAGCGCCAGCACTGCAGATGCAAAGCGACTGATGTCCAATACTGGAGAAAGAACGAAATAGATGAAAAAGAGCTGCACCAGCAGCGGCGTATTTCGAATAATTTCCAGATAGGCTCTTGCCAACGACCGTCCGACAAACGAGGTGGAGAGTCTGAGAATTGCTGTAGTCAGTCCAATTGCAAATGCCAGTACAAGGCTGATACCTGATATTTTTAGGGTTGTCAGAAGGCCCTCTGCCAGCGGACCCGGAAAAAGTCGCCCATCTGAAACCGACACGACAAAATGTGGGACCCGGTACCATTGCCAGTTGTAACCCAAAAAGCGGGTTCCATTGACCACCAGCCATATCAGCGCTCCGATAAGAAGCGCAAAACCTGTAAGATCAGCGACGGGAAATGGTTTTTTCCAGTTTATGTCTGCCATTGGTTATAATATTTCCGAAATTGAAATAGAGGTCGATGACTCCCGTCGGTGCCTGACATCAGTATTTCTGCCCTGCTTTTATCCGTTTGGCAGAAAAAAATGGGCACGCTGACTGACATGCCGGGTTGCAGGTTATCATTGACCTGACGAGCCCTGTCGGCTCGAGGTTTTTTGTTGAAAAAATGGTCGTTGTCAAACAGGCGGTTGTCGGATCGATCCGAGTCCGGTGCTGCAGTCAATGCATGATTGAATTATGGAAAACCGCGCCCTTGGCGCATGGAGCCGTTATTGGTTTCAGGCGGTCAATATCTTCATGGCTGTCCGATATTTTCCCACTAAATATAGGATAGCCTGTATAATGGTGTCAAACAGGCTCTGAGGAACGTGGATGTATATGATATATACGTTTCCGGGGACACCCCCGGGGTATATTCGAATGTCCGGTTGGTAGACGGGGGTCTTTTTTTAACGGATCAGCAGGGAATGGCACGTATAGGGCGATCCGGGAGCACCTGATCGTATCTGACCCGGAAGAATTGCTCCTTCAGACAATCGTCTCCTTCAAAAATGAGGGGAATGTAATTATCGGTGATTCCCTTGAGCCATCCAGTAGATGGGTCGCGCTTGCCTTCTACCAGAACTTCCATGCATTTTCCAATATGGTCCATGTAAAAATTGGCCCGCTTGATGTTGCCAAGGGCTCGGAGCCTTTGGCATCGCTTTTTGACAACAGGGGCGGGTACTTGATCCGGATAACCGCTCGCCGGCGTGCCTTGCCTGGGTGAATAGGGAAACACGTGAAGGTAGGTGACCGGCAGTTCCTTTATCAATGCGTAGGTATTGTCAAAAGCCGCTTCTGTTTCGCCCGGAAAACCGACCAGTACATCCACGCCGATGGCAATTCCCGGTATGGTTTTATTGAGTTTGAGAACCAGTTGTCTGAAAAAATTTTGATCGTACGGGCGGTGCATCCGTTTCAGTATCTGGTCATCACCGCTTTGCAGGGGAATGTGAAAGTGGTTGCAGAATATGTCTGATGACCCGACCAGCCGGATAATGTCGTCTGTAAGTTCCCGTGGCTCGATGGAACTGATTCGAATTCGTCTTACGGGAGCTTCGTCGCGAATTTTAACCAGAAGATCCGACAGGCGGGTCGCCGGAGTCAGGTCCAGTCCGTAGCATCCGATGTGTATCCCGGTCAGCACCACTTCACGGTATCCGTTACGGTTCAAACCCTCAAGCCTGCGAATGACTTCATCTGGAGGCAGACTTTTGCTCCGTCCCCGGGCATAGGGAACAATGCAGTAGGTGCAAAATGCATTGCAGCCATCTTGAATTTTGAGAAACGGCCGGGTCCTGATTTTTCGCCCGCCTTCTTTTTTACACTCATGGCTGATGGTGCCGTCGGTCTCGCAGGAGGCCGGCTTTTTATCCCCGGGCCATCGGCGGACGGCGGCCAGGATCATCTCCGGAATTTTGTCTTTATCGCTGTGCCCGATAACCTGATGGACTCCTTCGATAGTTTTAATTGCATCCGGTTCGGTGGATGCATAGCATCCGGTGACAATGACCCAGGCGCCGGGGTTTTTCCGAACAATCTGGCGAATAGCCTGCCGGGATTGCATGGATGCCTTCTGGGTAACTGTGCATGTGTTGATGATACAGAGGTCTGCCGGGAGTCCATTCTGTGAGAATGTCCAGCCGGCTTCTTCAAGACGTCTGGCAATGGTTTCGGTTTCGGACTGGTTCACTTTGCAGCCCAATGTGGTTATGTAAAAATTTGGCATAATCAACTCGTGTTTTTGAATGTGCCGGCCTGGCGACTCTGTTTCAGCTATCGATCCATCCGCCCCCGAGAACCGTTTCGTTCTGGTAAAATACCGCCCCCTGACCGGGTGTGACGGCCTTTTGCGGCGTGTCGAACCGGACGATCACCCGACCGTCATCCTGTGGGTAAACCGTTGACGATACCGCATGGTGTCGATACCGAATTTTGGTTTCAACCCGAATTGGAGCCCGGGGCGGGGGTTGGATCCAGTTGACCTCGGAAACGCGGCATGCAGGCTTATACAGCTCGTTTTTATAGCCTACCAGGAGTCGGTTATTTTTCGTGTCAAGGCCGATAACATAGTACGGCTCGGCAGCCGGTATCCCGATTCCCCGTCGCTGCCCGACGGTGAACAGATGAAGACCATCGTGCGTGCCGATGGTCTGTCCGTCGGGAGTCACAATCGGGCCAGGTTTTGCTTGAAAGCCTGGCTGCTTCAAAAGAAAATCACCATAGCTTGCCGAACTGATGAAGCACACATCCTGGCTTTCATCTTTGGTGACCGGTTTTAGTCCGTGAACCGATGCCAGCGTCTTAACCTCATCTTTGGTCATCTCTCCCAGCGGAAAGCATGCCCGCTCCAGTTGGTGCCGGGAAAGCCTGGCCAGAAAATAGGATTGATCCTTGCGTAAATCCGCACCCTTTAGAAGTTGCGGGTGCCCATCAGTTCCCCTGATGATTCGGGCATAGTGCCCGGTTGCCAGCGCCGACGCACCCAAAGCGCGCGCATGGTTGAGGATGGTTCCGAATTTGATGGCCGGGTTGCAGACCATACACGGGTTCGGGGTTCGGCCTTCAGCATAGGTGCCGGTGAAATGGTCGACTACCATCCGTTTGAATTCAACACGGATATCAATCAGTTCGATTTTAATTTCCAATTGTCGGGCTATGTCGAGAATCGGCTGTTTTCCGGTACCCTCGGCTGCGGTCCGCCTGGTAGTTGACCCAGGTTGGATTTCAACCCCTGGTTCAGTGAGCGGGAGGGGCTCGTAACCGGTGATGAAATGAATCCCTAAGACCGGATAGCCCTGACGCTTCAGCAGATATCCGGCGGTCAGAGAATCAATTCCACCACTTACGGCAATAGCGATAACCGGTTTCATTCAAAAAATGACTGGTTTCTGGTGGGGCGGGCTTCCATGGCCCGGGTCGGGCAGGCGGGAATGCACAGTTCGCACACACTGCATTTTTGCTGATCAAATTCAACCCGCATTTCCGGTCGTTGAACTGAAAGCGCTCCAGTAGGACATACCGCCGTGCATGCACCGCAATGGGTGCACCGATTGTTGATACGTTTGACCTCCTGAGAGGCGTTTTTGACGCTGACTCCTTGGGACTTCAGGTAGTTTACGCCTTCTTTGAAATTTTTTCTGGACCCTGATAGTTCAAGAACCATCACCCCCTCCTTCCTGGGGAGGATGGTGGCGTTTAGAATATTGAACGTCAGGTCAAACCGTTTCACCAGATTGCAGACCAGCGGTTTTTGGACTTCAGTCCGGGGAAAACGAAGAATCAGTATCTTTGAATGCATGTCGAGCCCTCCGGCGTAGCGTATTCCGTAATCACAAAACAACCTTGCAACATAGTGGCAATTGAAATCCATGTCAAGAAATCAGGTTCACCCGATTACAAGGGGGTAGACTTGCAAAAACGGGTGAATTGCTTGATCTGACATCGTTTTTCGATTATATAAAAGGTGATTTGCACATTTTCATGCCCTAATCAGCTCCATAATTAAACTGGCCTGGATAATCAACATTCGGGAACGGAGGCCTCATTCATGATCGATATTGCTTATCTCGAAAAAATTAAGCTGGTCAACTATCCGAGAATACAGAAGCTGATCGCCCTGCTGGTCCTTACCCCGAACTATAAATGGTTTCAGAAAGTTGATATTCAGATCGAAGGCCTGGAGCGGATACCGAAAAATCGGAACGTGATTTTTGCGATGAATCACACGGATCGATTCAATTACTGGCCCTTGCAATACCGGCTCAATGAACTGGGCGGCTATCCTTACACCACGGTATGGGTAAAGGGTAAGTATTATCGTAACAAAACGCTGGCAAAAGTGCTCGACCTTTGCAATCTGATACCGGTGCCTTCCATGAAATATCTCATTGAGGAGTTTTTCGCCTGTCGATTCGGGCGGCGGATGAGTCGAGAAGAGTACCGCGCTGTGAAGGATCTGGTAGATGGAAACCCGGAGTTGAACGGAGAGAACTTGCAGCGGGCTGCCGAAATTGCCGATCAAATTCACGAGAATTTCATTGAGTTCATTAAAACGTATTATACCCGGGTAATGGACCGTGTGGCGGAGTTGAGTCGTCTTGCATTGTTTGAAAAAAAATTGAATTTGATCATTTTCCCGGAGGGTACACGATCTACCCGACTGCTGAAGGGGCGAACCGGGCTGGCACAGCTTGCTTTAAACACGGAAACTCCGGTTATTCCCATCGGATGCAACAACTGCGAGCAAATCTATCCGGGAAGCAGCCCGTTTGCTAAAAGTGGGCGGGTGGTTTATCGCGTGGGAAGTCCGCTTTCGGTAGACGGGGAGCTGAAACGATTCCGGATTCCCGAGCGGTTCAAGCTGTTTTCTGATGATTCCAAGGTCCGGTACAAGGAAAAATTCGAGTCGGTGACCCGCATTTTCATGGAGCGAATCAATGACCTGCTCGATGAACGTTATCGACGATGAACCGCTACGCTTATCGAACGACAGGCCTTGCCATAAAAACGCTCTCCAAGCTTTCGCGGGCAAATATTTCGGTGCACGGCGCTGAACATATCCCCGACGGTGCTCTGATATTTGCCATCAACCATTTCACGCGAATCGAGACGCTATTACTGCCCTATTATATCAATCAACTGACTCACAAGCCGATCTGGTCTCTGGCCGACAAGGATCTGTTCAATGGATCAATGGGAACGTTCCTGGACCGCGTTGGGGCGGTATCGACTCAGAATCCTGATCGGGACCTGTTAATTGTCAGAACTTTGTTGACCGGTGATTCGGCATGGATAATCTACCCCGAAGGACGGATGGTCAAAAACAAGAAAATTGTCAATAAAGGCCGGTTTATGATTTCATCCGCCGACGGGTGGCACCGGCCTCATACCGGAGTGTCCGCTCTGGCACTTCGTGCCGAATTTTACCGAAAAAGACTGCGGGCAATGGCAGATGACTTCCCCGAGGAGGGTAAGCGGTTGATGGGCCTGTTCGGCTTCAATTCCCTGGATCCGATCCTGGACCAATCTACCTACGTCGTTCCGGTAAACGTCACGTATTATCCCCTTCGCGCCCATGAGAATATCTTAAACGGCCTGGCTGCCAGAATGGTCGACGAACTTTCCGATCGGATGGTGGAAGAGATTATGACCGAAGGGACCATGTTGATTTCAGGCGTCGATATGGACATCCGGTTTGGAAAAGCTATTGAGGTCGGACGTTATCTCGAAGATAAGATGATCCGGCGGGATATTACGGCCCGGAAACCCATCAATTTCGACGATCCAATTGAATCAAAAAATCGGATGCGGCAGGCGGCTGATCGTATAATGGAGCGATACATGGCCTCGATTTACCGCATGACCACCGTGAACCACGATCATATCTTTGCATCGCTTCTGCGGGCTTCGCTATCCGGTCGTATCCATACAGAAACGTTGATCCAGCGCGGGTTTCTGGCTGCAGATCGAATCCTGGATATGCCCGGAATTTTCTGCCACCAAAGTTTGCGCGGTGATCAGTGCCATCTGCTGACCGATGATAGATTTCAGAAATTCAGCGATTTTTTGTCGATCGCTCTGGAAAAGAAAATTTTTCGCCGGGAAAACGGTCAGTTAGTACTGGATTCTCAGCGGCTGAATGCAGGCAATGAATTTCATCGTGCCCGGATCGACAACCCGGTGGCTGTAATGGCCAATGAAGTGGAACCACTTTCATCGCTCCAGCGGTCCATCAGACGTCTGGCCTGGACACCGGGTTTTCTGCTTCGCCGCAAAATCGCCATGCGGTTGCTCAAAAAGGACTTTCGGGAATTTGAAGATGATTACCGGCAATATTACGTGGCCGGTGAAAGCCACCTGCGGCAGGTGGGGCGTCCGACGCTGATCAAGGGGCGATCACGGAAAATCGGCGTGCTGCTTATTCATGGCTACATGGCCGCACCCATGGAGGTTGGAGAGCTTGCCGAAAGCCTTGGGAAGCGTGGATTCTGGGTGTATTCTCCCCGACTGAAAGGGCATGGTACATCACCGGATGATCTGGCCGTCCGGACCTTTATGGACTGGGTGGAATCCGTTGACCGGGGATATGCCATTATGAGTTGTATGTGTCAGCATGTGGTGGTGGGCGGATTTTCAATGGGGGCCGGACTTGCGCTCGATCTGGCGGCCAGGATAAAAAATGTTGCCGGTGTTTTTGCTGTATGTCCACCGCTGCAGCTTCAGGAGTTTTCATCAAAATTTGTCCCTGCGGTCGATGCGTGGAATCGATTGATGAAGAAAATCAGGCTCGATGAGGCCCAAAAAGAATTTGTTGAGAACAATCCTGAAAATCCCCACATTAATTATTTTCGAAATCCTATATCCGGTGTCAGGCAGTTGGATCGTTTCATGCGGACGCTGGAACCCCGACTCCCCCGGGTTGACGTTCCGGCGTTGGTTGCTCAATCCAGCGGCGACCCAGTCGTGAGTCAACGGGGATCGAAGCGGGTGTTTGACCTGCTGGGATCAAAGGATAAAGCATATACTCTGCTCAATTTCGACCGTCACGGTATTCTTCTCGGGGACGGTGCATGCCGGGTTCACGACGTGATCGGGGATTTTATCGAAAATTTCCGCAAAACGATTTGATCGCTCATTCCACCCCGTCCCCCCCTGTTGACCCCGCCCGTGGTGAATGATATGGACTTTTTGCTGTATTCATACCGGTTTTACGGACATCGCGCCGAGTTGCTCAGCCCTCCTGTGTAAAGATGTGAAGTCGCACGCTGTCCACAATGCCTATTAACCCATACAGATTTTTCGATGATTCTCCGGGGCATCAGGAGTGGTTGACAGATGCCTTGCCGGTGCCACCACAACAGGAAGGGGTGTTTGGTCGGATTGTCGTTTTAAACTGGAGGTTTGCTATCGATGGAAAAACTGGAACCTCAAATTTACGATCGCTATATCAAAGCCCTGAAGGACATCAGTCAGGCTATTACCTCGGATCTGTATTTGGAAGAGTTGCTGAAATTGATCGTGATGGTGACCGCCAAGGTCACAGGGGTTGAGATCTGCTCGCTGTGGCTGGTAGACGATACCGAGACACCGATGAAAATTCGCATGAAGGCATCTCAGACTATTGATCCTGTGTATATCAAGGATCGGGCGTTGAATTTGAATGAAGGGGTTGTGGGCTGGGTGGTCACCCATAAACGTCCGTTTATCACCGAGGACGTACTGGGTGAGTCAATATTCAAAGAAAAAGATATGGCACAGGCCCTCGGGTTGGTATCCATGGCCAGTGTGCCGCTCTTGGTCAAAGGTGAGCAGGTTATCGGGGTTTTGAACTGCTTTACTGCAGTTCCCCATAAATTCGCTCCAACCGAGGTCAACCTCATACAGACAGTGGCCAATCAGGCCGCAGTTGCGATATTGAATACGGAATTGATGGTCAAAACCCGGGTGATTCAGGAAGAACTGGAGGCTCGAAAGCTCATCGAGCGTGCCAAAGATATCCTGATGCGGCGGCGAAATAAAACCGGTGATGATGCCTATCAATGGATTCGAAAGCGGAGCATGGATACCCGTCAATCCATGCGGCGGGTGGCCGAGGCGATCATCCTCGCCGAAGAACTTGAATGATTGATTATAATTCAGGCTGAGTTGGAATATATTGGGATACACGAACCGATTTGTTTGCCTGCAATAACCGCCCGCGATGACCTCCCCATTTAAGACTGAATTAAATAGGGGTAAAACTATCATTTTTTCTAAAAAGCCCTTGACTTTTTCAGTAAGTAATTCTAAAAAAAGGCAAATAACATTAAATTAAATTGAACTTCGCGCACAACGGCGTGTTGCGAATTCAAACCGAGACAACGGCGTCTTTCCCTGTATGGGAAGACGCCTTTTTTTGTCTTTTCGGAAAGATGTGGGTCCGTTATTTATATTAGCCTGTAATTATTGATTTTTTTAATGATAGCGCGGGCGCCGAAAAACCGAATGGGAAAGGAGAAATGATCATGCGTTTCGCAAAAAGCAATGATGTTTTAGGAACCACCAACCGGGGAAACGCTGCAGAATCCAGTCTGTGCACCCTCTGCCGGGCAGATTGCCAGGGAAAATGCGAAACTTGGATGTCCAGCCTGAATGGCCGGAAAATGCTCTACCCGAGGGATTTCGGCACTGTTACAGCCGGGGGCAACAACACGACTCACGTGGGGGTTTCCTATAATTCACTGCGCATTCAGGGTTATGCATATGGTGCTCGCGGTCTGGCCGATGGGTTGTCAACCGATCCGGATGACTGCATATTCCCAAATGTCACCCTGGAGACAGAATTTGGAAACGAGATCAAAACCAAGGCCCGAATTCCGTTAATGACCGGTGCGCTGGGTTCCACATTTATAGCGGCGAAATATTGGGATTCGTTTTCCATCGGCGGGG
>ENA-ORCU01000212-ORCU01000212.1-marine-metagenome-genome-assembly--contig:-NODE-212-length-27763-cov-2.932999_pt1 | contig 27763 bp, 28 predicted proteins | sample MGYA00248631_ERZ508512 | MGnify/ENA primary metagenome ERZ508512 (study PRJEB26183, sample SAMN06268844) | marine metagenome | isolation source: Tt an P1 anaerobic enrichment on pine from sediment taken...
GGAGGTGCAGGAAAAGGAGGACACCCCGCTGCTGGTGGGACCCTTGCAAAAAAGACTTTCGGCCGAAATAGCCGGGGCCAGGATAAACGTGCGGCAGTTGCAGACCAACCCGGTGGAAGTGCCCATCGAAATCCGCCTTTCCGGGCGCTCTCAAATAAGCTCTGAAATGAGCCAGAAAGAGATCAGGACCCTGCGGTCTCTGGGCAAGCAGGTCACAGACATCCTCAAAACCGTGCCTCAGGCCAGCAGGGTACATGACGACTGGGGGCCAGAGAGTTTTAAGGCTAAACTCCTGGTTGATTCGGACCGGGCCAATCAGGCCGGAGTCACCAACCAGGATGTGGCCGCCTCTTCCACCGCCGCCATGAACGGGATCCAGGTGACCACCCTGCTAGAAGGGGACAAGCAAATCCCCGTGCTGGTGCGTCTCCTGCCCGAAGAACGAGCCGAGCTTTCAAGCATCCAGAACCTGTATATTTATTCTTCGCAAGGCAACCAGAAAGTTCCCTTGCTGGACATCTCCAGCATTGCCTATCAAATGGAAACCGGAAAGATAAACCGGCTGGAACATTTCAGAACCATGAGGGTGCTGGGCTACCCGGTGCCGGGCGCCCTGTCTTCCGAGGTGATCAAGGCGGTTTTGCCCAAGCTCAAGGAATTTGAAAAGACCTTGCCACCCGGCTACGAGATGGTTATCGGCGGAGAAAAGGCCAAGCAGGTCAAGGGATTCAGAAACTTGTCCATTGTCCTGCTGATTTCTGTGTCCCTCATCTTCCTGGCCCTGGTGATCCAGTTCAACAACGCGGTCAAACCGCTTCTGGTTTTCGCCGCGGTTCCCTATGGTGCGGTGGGCGCCCTTACCGTCTTGGAAATAATGAATGAGCCCTTTGGCTTCATGGCCTTTTTGGGAATCGCCAGTCTGGTGGGTGTGATTGTGAGTCACGTCATTGTGCTATTCGATTTTATCGAGCAAAAGAGCGAGGAAGGCGAGCCCCTGCGTGAATCCTTGCTGCAAGCCGGCATCATCCGCCTGCGGCCGGTGATGATAACGGTGGGGGCCACGGTTCTGGCCCTTATTCCCCTGGCCATACACGGCGGTCCGCTGTGGCAGCCTCTGTGCTACGCCCAGATCGGCGGCCTGGCCTTGGCCACCTTTATCGAGCTGTTGTTGGTGCCGGTGCTCTACGCCATCTTTGTAATGGACCTGAAAATCATTAAATGGGAGGGGAAGAAAGAGCAGCCTCCTGCTCGGACATAGCGGGAACAGGTCTTGTCTATTTTTTTGGATGGCGGCTTGGTTGATATTACGGTTGATCCCGGAATGAAGAACCAGAAGGGAAGCACATGAGCGCCGGGGATGAAGGTGGAAAGTCCTGATGCCTTCTAAATATCCCAATCGGTCAGGCACATGGATATGCCTTGTTCATGAGCTCTATGGGAGTGGGTGAATCCGATGGCACCATGAATGTGGTCCTGGCAGCCAATCGGGGTGGGGATTTGCTTGAGAGAATGAACTTCCCATTGGCGTTTTTCGGAATAGTTGATCGCTTTCCTGGCTGCCGTTACGGCGTCTTTGGCGTCTACCCAAAACTGGGCCAACGCTCTTTTCACCGTTTGACAATTGGACTGTTTCCAGTGGGGGGTGACACACATACTGAGGTAATACATCTTCACCTCTAAATGAGCTAAATTGTAAGAAATCTTACTGTCCCAAGAATTTTTTAACAGATATCCGAGATCTTTCAACAGCTGGTTGGAGATTTTCGCAAAGGCTAGCAAATCGGGTTTTCTCATATCGCAGAATTCTGTGTGCTACAAGACTTTCCTGTGAATCAAAATCTTCAAACCTTCCTAAGCAACTTTCTTCACAAGTTGCCTTTCTTACCCCTTTTCATGAGCCAAAACGGCCCCAAAGACGAGGGGCGATTCGAGGCTGAAAAATGACCTCTGGATGACCACCTTTGGGAAGGTAAACTTGCAACACAGAGGTATTGCACTGGTAGAATTTAAGAACTACGACCTTAGAGAAAAAACCTGTCCCGGAGTCTCAGCGGGAATTTCCACGGGAGGCCAGGTATGCCACGACGAATTGATTACAGAATCCAGGGCTTGGATTGCTCGGAAGAGGTGGCAATTCTTCGGCGGGAAGTGGGTGGAAAACCGGGAGTGATCGACTTGGAGTTCGATGTTCTCAATGCACGAATGTCGGTTGAATTTGACCCCGATGCCCTGTCCGCCAATGAAATCGTTGCGGCGGTGAATGCAACGGGCATGAAGGCCGCGCCCTGGGAGCGGCGTCTCGCCCCAGAAGAAGGGCCGATCTGGATACGACACGGTCGACTCATTATGACCGGCATGAGCGGCATGCTGTTGCTGGCAGCATTTCTCCCCCACTGGGTATTGCACGGCAGCCTGTTGCACGCCTTTGCCGGCGGCCACGATCCGACACACACCTTTCCATTGCCAGTGATTCTGCTCTACATCGGTTCGGTAGCGAGTGGCGCCTGGTACGTCATCCCCAAAGCCCTGTATGCAGCCCGCCGCATGCGGCCGGACATGAACTTCCTCATGGTCGTGGCGGTCATCGGTGCAATCATCATTGGTGAACTGTTTGAGGCGGCCACGGTCGCCTTCCTGTTCGCCCTTTCCTTGTTGCTGGAGCATTGGAGCGTCGAGCGGGCACGCAACGCTATCGGGGCGCTTCTGGATCTGTCCCCCCCCACGGCCCGTTATCTGTGCCCTCATCACGGAACTATCCACGAAAAGCCCGTGGAAGACGTACCCTTTGGCGCGATTGTCCATGTCCGTCCGGGTGAGAAGATTCCCCTGGATGGGGAGGTGATCAAAGGCATATCCTCGGTCAATCAGGCTCCGATTACCGGCGAATCCATGCCGGTTTCCAAACAGCCCGGCGACGAGGTTTATGCCGGGACCATCAACCAAGACGGCGCGCTGGAGTTCCGAACCACCAGGGATGCCAACGATACGACGCTGGCACGGATCATTCACATGGTCGAAAGCGCCCAGTCGCGGCGGGCGCGCAGTCAGCAGTGGGTGGATCGCTTCTCCGCCTACTACACCCCGGCCATGATGATCCTGGCGGTTTGCCTTGGCATTCTGCTGCCTCTAATCACGCCCATATCATGGTCCGAAGGGGCTTATCGTGCCCTTGTCATACTGGTAATCGCCTGCCCGTGCGCTCTGGTGATCTCCACACCGGTGAGCATCGTTTCGGCCCTGACGGCCTCGGCCCGTAACGGTGTATTGATAAAAGGCGGAATTTTCCTTGAGGCGGCGGGCCGTCTTCAGGTTCTGGCCCTGGATAAAACGGGTACACTTACTCAGGGAAAGACGCAGGTGCAGAAGATAGTACCTCTCGCCGGACACAGCGAACAGGAGCTTCTGGAGCGGGCTGCGGCTCTGGAGGCCACCAGCGAGCATCCCCTGGCGCGTGCTATCCGGCAGAAAGCTCGCGAGTCGGGCATCGAAGTGATCCCGGCCGAACATTTTCAGGCCATTCGCGGCAAGGGAGCAGAGGGGGAGATCGCCGGCAGGCAGTTCTGGATCGGCAGCCACCGTATGATGCACGAGAAGGGACAGGAAACTCCGGAATGCCATGCTATAGCGGAAGAATTGGAGGATGCGGGCCACACCGTAATCGCCATCGGCAACGACACCCATGTCTGCGGACTGATCAGTATTGCCGACAGTCTGCGTGAGAACGTCCCCCGAATAATCGAGGACGTCAGAGAGGCCGGGGTGAAGTGGGTCATTATGCTCACCGGTGATAACGAAGGTACCGCCAGAGCCATCGCCGCGGAGGCCGGTATCGATGAGTACCGATGTGAACTTCTGCCCGAGGACAAGGTCGAGGCAATCGGGCACCTCGTTCGCGAATATCAGGAGGTGGCCATGGTTGGTGACGGCGTCAACGATGCGCCGGCAATGGCCTCGGCGACTTTCGGCATTGCAATGGGTGCGATGGGTACCGATGCCGCCCTGGAAACAGCCGACGTGGCGCTGATGTCCGACGATCTGTCGAAACTGCCGTGGCTGATCCGCCACTCCCACCGCACCTTGCGGAACATCCAGCAGAACATCATCTTCGCCCTTGGCCTCAAGCTGGCATTCATCGTTCTAACGCTGTTTGGCCTGGCATCGCTCTGGATGGCAATCGCGGCCGACACCGGAGCCACTCTTTTGGTGATTTTCAACAGCTTGCGATTGCTGAACAGAGGAATTACAGCCTGAATGACACTGTCACTTGAGAGATTTTGAAGGTTCTTACAAATTGCCATATTTCGCAGCCGCCAAGTTGAAGAGGACCCGGCAAACCGCTAGCGGAGAAAGCAAATGAGTTACACCATTACGTTGTCAGAGAGCCGGAAATTCCTGGAAGTAAAGGCAACGGGTCCAATCACCATTGATATTGTCAGACAGTGGTCGGCAGACATTGAAAAAATGAGCCGTGCGATGGACATCCGAAGATTCCTTTTTGATGTCCGAACTGCACAGAATGTCTGCACTGTTCTGGAAAACTACTTTTTCGCATACCGAAATTCTATGGAACTCAATCTGCCAAGAGACGTTCGCTCAGCAATTCTAGTCAGTGAAAGGGACCAATCACATGACTTTGTTGAAACGACCCTTAGAAACGCCGGCTACAATGTGAGGATATTTACCGACGAATCATCCGCCGTGAAATGGCTGGAAGAAAACATCTCAGCCTAACCGGAAGGTGTCTTGTAAAGCACCACTTTCAGACACAATAATGACTTCTGGTGGGCTGTTCACATCAATGCAGATCGGGCCGATGATTAATTCTGACTACAAGGCACCTTTGTTGTTTCGCTCCGGGCACGTACAGACCATATATCCGACAATATTCAGAAAGGTGAAAAGAGTAACCTATCAGCGTGAGCGCCTTGAAACCCCTGACCAGGATTTTCTTGACCTTGATTGGTCCCTAATCGGTAGTGACTGCCTTGCCATAATCTCACACGGGTTAGAAGGAAATTCCCACAGAGCTTATGTTAAGGGGATGGTTCGGGCAATGAACCAGGAGGGCATCGATGCCCTGGCCTGGAACTTTCGCGGGTGTGGAGGAGAACCTAATCGGCGATTGCGGTTATACCATAACGGTGCCATTGACGACCTCCATACGGTCATCGTACATGCCGCATCGTCTTATAAGATTATTTTCCTCATCGGTTTCAGCATGGGTGGCAACCTGACCCTTCTTTATCTCGGAAAGCAGGCGAAAACGGTTCCAGAGGCTGTAAAAGGAAGTATTACTTTTTCTGTCCCCTGCGATTTGACGGATGGATCAGAGGCTCTGGCGAAAAGAGAAAACATCCTATACATGAACCGTTTTCTGAGATTATTGCATAAGAAAATCAAAGCAAAGCAAGGGCAATTTCCACAAGACATCAGCGATCATAATTATCATCAGCTCAAAACGTTCAAGGATTTTGACGGAAGATATACGGCCCCAATTCATGGGTTTGCCAGTGCTGAAGACTATTGGAAGAAATGCAGTTGCCGCCCCTGGCTTAAACAGATCAAGATTCCATCGTTGATCGTTAATTCTCTTGATGACCCTTTTCTTGAAGGCGGCTGTTACCCGGCCGAAGAGTGTGCCGGCAATCCGAACACCACATTGGAGATCACCCGAGATGGAGGGCATGTAGGCTTTGTGGCACTGAATCGTGGAGGCCGTTACTGGTCTGAGGAAAGAGCCGTGAAATTCATCAGGCACCTCTACCCTTCACAACAAACACCCGCGCAACCTTTGGGCGCTATCCCGAGTTGTTGAGAATTTTACAACTCACCATACACCCGACATCAAAAGCTCTCGATCTCCGGACCGAGGGCTTTCCTATGTGGTCCCCTGTCAAGACAAAGTTATGCTTTGGTTTTTGATGAGGTTTGAGCATTATCCTTTTCCTATTCGCGCCGGCTGCGCCAAGTACTGATTCGGTACGCTCAAAGAGCCTCGCCATTTCTCATCCGCCACCCAAGGTGGCCAAGCCCCAGCTCGCGAGTTGCCCTAAGTATTTATGGGACGATAGGCTCTTTGTTCGATGCTCAAACGCCAGAGAATGATCGCCAATCTGCGGGCCACGGCAGCTATTGCTTTTTGTGGGATCCCAGTTTTGCTCAGCAGTTTGTTGTAAAGATCGCGGGCATAAGCATCCTTGGCCCGCCATATCCAGGCCGCTTCGATCAACAGTGATCGCAAACGGGTTTGTCCGACTGGCACCAGATAACCACGCGACTTTCGCTCACCGCTTTGTCGGACGCTTGGGGCAAGGCCGAGATAGCTAGCGACCTCTTCGCCACGGTCAAAGCGTTCTGGCCGGAACAGTTCCGTGTGAAAGGTTGTGGCAACGACCTTGCCGACGCCCGGGACACTGGTCAATGCCTTGATCACGGACCGATGCCGCGGCTCCAAGTTCGTTTGATCCAGTTGGCGGGACACAATGCTTAGCTCGTCCTGAAGAAAATTCAGCTCTCGCAGGTGACTCTCAATGGTCAAACGACCTTCCACTTCCAACGGCAATTCAGCAATCTGTTCTGGATAGTCCGTGTGCCAATTCCGAATGGACTCCGTTTCTTTGAAGCCATGATAGAGGAGAAACCCCTTAATCCGTTGTTTGCAGCGCCGAATACTGTCGACCAATTGATGGCGCCGACGCGAGAGGGCGCGGTGAGCTTCTTCCTGTGCTGTTGGTATGGCAATCGGTCGAATCAGTCCTTTCGCAGCAAAATGCGCCAGTTTCAGACAATCGAGCCGATCGGTTTTCGCTCCCGAGCTAACACTTCTTGGAATTTTGCTTGGTGCAGCAACAATCACAGTAACCCCTTCGGCCTCAAGAGCACGCGCCAGACTGAAACCCGTTGGCCCTGCTTCGTAGACGACGCCGGCGATGACTATGGCAAGACGGCAGCACAACTCGATAAACGTCTCCGGGCAAGCCGGAGTGACAACGGTGAATGTTTTGGCGTCCGCTCTGCGAAAGGCCAGATGATAGGAGCGTTTGTGTACGTCAACTCCGATCCAGAAGGGTTCGGACTGATGGGTTGCGACAAAGGACTTCAGGGCTGATAAACTGAAACGTGCCATGTTGGCCTCCTGACTTGTTCGAAATGGGGATTTCTTTCAAGTCTACCGTGGAGACCAACATGGTATTTCTTATCAAATGAGTTATTATGACAAACACATGGAGGGGGAAGTAGCCACGATCAGCAAGAAATCATTCTTGAACAAAAAACAAGACGGCCCAGCCACTATTAAAGGTGGGCCGTTTTTTGTGGCGGTTCCTGTTCTGAAATCAGATTATTGCGATACTACAACCTAATGCAGCAAATAGAAAAGAATTCCCAAGGGAAGCCATAAGTCTGCTTCAAAGTTTTAAAGGCTTTGCTCGCAAGTTCCCTCCTCTTCCAAGCGATACCGTTCTTGTACACTCCCTGCAATTCTACAAAACAACACACGCGAAATGGTTAGAGCCAAATAACATAACGACTTCATTTACTTATGAGAAAGACTTGTTATGCTTTTCACGATATTTTTGGATGAGGTCAGTTCGGCAAATTGCCTGTGACCATTTAAAAATCACTAACACCCTTGTAATGAACTTCATTCAGGGACCTTTGGACAGAGTATCTTTAAGTTGCTTTTGGGATCAATTATTTTGAAATGTTGCGAATTGTTCTTGGGTTTTGGAGGTTGCTTTTAGGCACTGGCATAAGGAAATTGACAGTACCAGTAAAATAATTATTACCTTTTCAGGATTTATAGAAAAGAAATGGCTTGAGCGTATAGGTTAAAACCGTTCGCCCAATCTATTTAGTTAGAAGGAGAACTAAATGGCGTGGTCTGTTAAGTATGATACTTCAACCGGTATAGTCATAGTGCTTTACACTGGGCATGTGACTAGCGTTGAGCTGCGAGAAGCTGGGTCCGAACGGGTACGCCTTCAGAAAGAGACCGGGGCAACGTCTGTTCTCGTTGACACTTCTGCTACAGAAAAGCTATTCGCAAGAACAATGGACATTTATCAAATTCCAACAGAGCTTTATATCGAAAAAGGGGCTACAAGGCAGTGCCGAATATCAGTGGTTCTTCCCACGCCTAAGAAGGCAAGAGAAGGGGCTCTTTTCTTTGAAACCGTTGCTCGAAATCGTGGTTGGCCGGTCAAGGTGTTTGAGGAACATCAAGATGCGGTTGATTGGCTGCTGGACAGCGCACTTTACAAGAGGCAGGATGCACACGACAGACTGAATAAAAGCTGTTCCTAAAAATCACGATTACCACTACATCAAACGGCCCAACCTGTTCCAACAGGTTGGGCCGTCTCGTATTTTGTCTCAAATTGGTTCTAGATTATCAAGGATTTATCAGTCGAATAAAGGGTTTGCGATTCGCCTTATCTACCCCTTGCCTAAGGTCTCGACTCCCTTGCGCCAGTTCAGCGGGCAGAGCTCGCCGGTCTGCAGGGCTTCGAGAACCCGCAGGGTCTCTTCAACGCTGCGGCCGACATTGAGGTCGTGGACCAGTTCGTAGCGCAACACCCCTTGGGGGTCGATGATGTAGAGACCGCGCAGGCTGATCCCCTGCTCCTCGATAAGAATGCCATAGTTGCGGGCCACATCCTTGGTGATGTCGGATAACAGCGGATAGTGCAGATCGCCCAGCTCCTGGCTGATCCAGGCCAGATGGGAAAACTTGGAATCGACGCTGGCGCCGAGAACCTCCGCGTTGAGTTTGCCGAAGTCCTCATAATGATCGTTGAAGCCGATGATTTCGGTGGGGCAGACAAAAGTGAAGTCGAGGGGATAGAAAAACAGTACCACCCACTTGCCACGATACTGAGAGAGTGATACTTCGAGAAATTCCTTGCCCGACACCCCTTCAAGGGTGAAATCGGGGGCCGGTTTGCCAACTTGCAGGTTCGCCATATCAGATCCTCCCGTTGAAGAGTTTTGGAGCTGGTTTTAGCCCCAGGGAATACACTGCCAACAAAATTATGACCGATATGATTATTTTTCTCTACCCCGCAGATCACCGCAGCCATCAAGCAAATGGCTGATCTCTAAGGGTCGTATTCATTCAAACAGCAGATTCATCGGCGGAAACCCAGCAAGGCTGCCATGCATACATACGCTGTCAGGACCAGCGAAACCACAAGCGGTTTGCTCAATGGCATCGGGTTCCGCTTGCTGTTGCTCATATAGGCGAGCATCGATTTCCAATTGAAATAGATGTGAAAAAACATGGCGACAACAAAGAGCAGTCCGACCATGATATGAACGGCGCTCCATGGGCATTTGCCGAGGCCTGCCGCGCGCGAATCGGAGAAGTTAGCGACATGGGTCGGCGGGCCGACATACAGGACCAAACTGCTGACAACAACGATAATGCTCGAGAAAAAAAGCGTTAAAGTTGACGTCTTGCGGCAAAACTTTTTCACCTTTTCGGGATTACTTTTAATGATCCACTGTTTGAACACATTCATATCCGTTCTCCCGTAAAACCCGGCTGCTTCAGCCAATCCCGGTCATTTCCCGCTAACGTCCCTGCCCGGCCCTGACCATTCAGTCCGCCACGCCTCCAGAGATGCCAACAGGCCCACGACACGGTTTTTTATGTCGGTGATATCGCTATCGTTCGGTCGGTGGCGGATATCTCCGAGACGGCCGCCCACATCCAGGTCCTGCCGGTTACCGAACCCGCCGACCACGTGCCAGGCATCCAGCACGGTAAAACGCAGGTGCTCCATAAAGGAACGCAGCCACATGGTCATGGGTAACGCCTCTTTCTCCCCGATATGCCTCCCGGCAAAGGTTCCGAAACAGACCGCGAATTTGCCGGGAACCACAGGAGCCGCCGGCATAATCAGCCCATTTGCGCTATAAGCCTTCATCTTTCTTTTGACAAAATCCATCATTCTCGGAGCCGGCAACCACTCGATCACCGGAGAGCCGATGAACACCAGGTCGTATTCGTAAAAATCCAGCTCAGTCCCCTCATCCACTTTCACCAGGTGCGGCAACAGGTCCCTTTCTGTCAGGGTTTCGGTAATCGCTCTGGCCACTTTTTCGGTATTTCCGCCCATTGATTCGAACAGAACCAGTGACTTCATCTCACTCTCCTTGTTTTCGAAATATCTGCAGGTAATGATAGAGGCCGACCTCCGCCACACCGACCGGCACCAGATCAATCACCCGCTCCAGCTCTTTCGGGGCATAGCGGATTTCCAGTGGCGGGCCAACAGGGGTTGGCTGTTTTTTCAGTTCCACGATTGCCAGTCGTCCCCCTGGTTTCAGCAGACGTCTCACTTCTTGGTTAAAACCCTGGATTTGATCTTCTGCAAAAATGTGGAACACGTTGGACAAATAGATAAGGTCGATAGACGATTCCAGTATCGGCGTTGATCCGGTTATATCGGCGACAAGCGGATAAAACTCGGCCCCTTTCGTCTCTTGCATGAGGTTCTCTAGCGCTTCTGCCACTTGATCAACAGCGTAGACTCGCCCCTTTCCGTTGAGGGCTTCGAAGAACGCCTTTGCCATATAACCGTCTCCGCAGCCGGCATCGACAATGGTCTGTCCCGGACCAATCGCCAATTCTTGCAATATGGCTGTTTTGTCCAAAAGTTTCTCCGATGAATTTCCTCCATGATGTCCTGTGTGTCTATGCCCCCCGTTGGTGCAGGGTTCATGTGTAGAGGATTGCGAGGATCTTTTTTTACCCACCACGATTCTTTTGCTCATATTGTTTCTCCATCACGGTTGATAGTTGCCGGGTTGCGGCTCATTCATCCAACAGCTTGTGCCACAATCAACAGACGGTCGCTGAGGGCGACAACTTCGAGTCTCTCGGCGTAACGAAAAAACGTTTCTCGAGCATCATGCTGTTTCCCCTGGTCCCCCCGTCCTATTGGGAAGAGGATACTTCGAGTAGAATTCATTATTCTGCCCGCAGAGACACTTTTTTTACCCCGAGCCACCCGTACGAAAGACGCTTGCCTAGAGAAAGGCAATAGTCATCACAAGGTGGCGTCTACCTGTGAAAAGGCAAACCCGCCGACACGCTCACGACCTGCCGGCAAAAAAAGGATTTGAATTGTTTTGCGAAAAGACAATGGTGCCGATGGCAGCGGCAAAGGAGAAATGAGAGGAGAAATAAGAAAAGTGGATCAGGCAAGGAGAGTTTTACGCCTGGCCGATTTAAGAAAGGATTTGGGCTGGACACCGAAGCGCTTTTTATAGGCGGCGCTGAAATGGCTGACATTGACATAGCCGACCGCCCACGCCACCTGGCTCACGTTCAGCTCGGCTTCTTCGAAGAGCAATCGGGCTTTCTGCATCTGGTACTCCTTGAGAAAACCGTAGACGGTCGTCCCGAATAGCTGCCGAAAGCCGGCACCCAACTTATTGATACTCAAACCAACCCGCCGCGAAAGCTCCGCCAGGGTCGGCGGAGACGCCAGGTTCTGCACCAGCATTTCCCGGGCAGCGTGAATCCGGTCCCTTTCCTTTGGACTTAGGACCGGCCGATTACTCTGCCGCCCTTTTAGCCCCCCTATACAGGCCATTTGCAGCGCTATGAATTCCAGGGCCTTGCCTTCCAGGAACAGGCGCTCGGGAGTGCCAGGCAAAGGGCCGTACAAGATCTGATACGCTACGGTCTGCACCGCCGGATCCATTTCACCCTGACAGAAATAGCCTTTGGCCGCTCCTCCTTCCAGGATGGCCTTGAGTTCGGCCGGGACGATATTGAGCTCACTTTCCAGCAAGGAATGTAGAACTTGTGGCTCGATATGGACATGAAGAATCTGCATCCTTTGTTGAGCAGGGATTTCGACAACCCCCTCCGAATCCGGCAAAAAAGCGATGCCGCCCCGACCGGGCCTGTTATTCACTTCAATTTTTGCTGTTGCAGTGCTCTGGATGTTGTTCCGCATATCCCCCGCCAATACAAAGCCGAAATCGATGAGCGGGTTTTTCTTCTCGTACCGAAACCGAACCCCTTCTTCGGGCTTGATGTCGATGACACTCAACCAAAGCCCTGAGCGGAGTCTCGTTTCACGCCACAATTCCAGTTGCAGACAATCTTTTATGGTAACTCCAGTGGACTGACAACGCTGTACGGAGGGAAGTCTTCCCGCATCTTCAGAGCCACAATGCGTGCGTTTCGGACCATCAATCGTAGTTTTCTCAGAAACCGGCATTTTGAGCGCTCCTTACTATTTCTTCCGGCCTTGAAAAAAGGAATAGAATCATTGGCGGCGCACTTAAATGTCAATTTAACATAGCGTCAGTATCGAAAAACCAAAAACCATTGGGGTTTGATCGAACCGCTATTTCTTTCTCCCCCGCGGATGAGCCTTATCGTAGACTTCCATCAGATGATCGAGACTGACCTGGGTGTACTTCTGGGTGGTGGACAGGGAGGCGTGACCAAGCAGTTCCTGAATGGCCCGCAGGTCGGCACCGCCGTCGAGTAAATGTGTGGCAAAGGAATGGCGCAAGGCATGGGGAGTGGCGTCTTTGAGAATGCCGGCCTTGAGCAGTAGCTGCTTGAAATTGCGCTCAATGCTGCGGGCGCTCAGGCGGCCGCCCCGATAATTGAGGAACAGCGCCCCTTCGACGTTCAGTCCGCCGCGCTGATCGAGATACTGTTCCAGGGCGACACGGGCCTGGCGGCCCAGGGGCACCAGCCGTTCCTTGTTACCCTTGCCCCGGACCCGCACCAGGCCCTGTTCCCAGTCGATGCTGCCGAAGTCGAGAGCCGCCAGCTCACCGACCCGCAGCCCGCAGGAATAAAGCACCTCGAGAATGGCCCGGTCGCGGCGCACCAGCAATTCGGACCCGCCCTGCCGCTCTATAAAAGCGAAGATTTCATCGACGGTAAGGGTTTTGGGCAGGTATTTTTCCTGGCGGGGGGTCGCCACCAGCTCGCCGGGGTTGGCGGTCAGCACCCCCTCGCGAACCAGATAGGCGAAGAAGCTGCGCAACGCGGAAAGCTTGCGGGCAATGGTCGAGCGGCGATTGCGGCGATGCAGATGAGCCAGATAGCGACGCAACACCAGCGTATCGACCTCCTCAACCCGCGGCTCTTCGCCTGCCGCCTCCTGCTGCAGAAAGGCCCGAAACTCAGCCAGGTCCTGGTGATAAGCACGGCGGGTGTGGGCCGACAGGTTGCGTTCAACCGAGATGTGTTGTTCAAAATCAGCGATCAACTGGTCCATAGAACACTCCAGAAACGGTCGCCGGCTGGCGCCTCGAACTTCTGCGCTTACTGCCAGCCAAGTCCGTTGACGCCCCTCGATGTGCATGCCATAATATTCACTTCAAGGAGGGACATTGGCTACTTTTTTCAGTCTGTTAGGACTATTTTTCGGCGCCCTTATAGCGGTGGTGACCCTTACCTGCGCCATCGCCTGGTACGAATACGCAAACCGCGATCCGCAGCTGCTCAACAGGCGCCTGGCCCCGCGCCGGCTGGCGTTTGTCGTGGCCCTGATCGTTGTCGAAACCGCCTGCCTGGCGCTCACCATCCTACTGCAGCCGTGGGGCTGGCTCAACCGTAAAGAAAAGCCCGCCGTCAACGGCCAGCCACCGATCATCCTGCTGCACGGCCTTTTTCAGTCTCCCGCTTGCTGGCTATGGCTCAAACACCAGCTGCGCCGGCAGGGGTTCAGTGACCTTTATGCCATCGCCCTGCCGCCTTGGAAAGACGTGGAAATCCTTACCGAGCGACTGGCCAAACGGGTCGATGAGCTGCGCCACGCCACCGGCCTGCAGCAAGTCCACTTGATTGGGCATTCCATGGGCGGCATCATCGCCCGCAACTACCTGCAGATTCGCGGCGGGGAGCACAAGGTCGACCACTGCCTGCTCATCGCCACCCCCAACAGCGGTTCCAAGCTGGCCCCCTTCGCACTTTCGCCGCTGGGCAAACTGCTCATGCCGGGCTCGGCTTTTCTGCAGCGCCTGGCTGCCGAACCTCTACCTGCGGATGCCCGCATCAGCACCATCTACAGCCGCCATGACAACATGGTGCTGCCTTACGAAAACGCCCGACTCGATGGAGCGCGCAACATCGAACTGGCCGGCAGCGGCCACATCAGCCTGCTGTTTCGCCGCCGAGTCATGCAGACCATCGTCGACCTGCTCAAGGAGGAACGCCCATGATCACCCTCGATATCGTTTCCCGGCAACGGGTGGAGATGATCGACATCACCGGCGAAGTCAGTCGCGCCATCGCCGCCAGCGGCATCGCCAGCGGCCTGGCCCTGCTGCAGGTGCCGCACACCACCGCCGCCGTCACCATCAATGAAAACGCCGACCCGGACGTAGCGCGGGACATCGTCATGGAGTTGAACAAGGTGATCCCCTTTGACGACCGCTACCGCCACGGCGAAGGCAACAGCGCCGCCCATATCAAAAGCTCGTTGGTCGGCGCCAGCGAAATGCTGATCGTCGAAGGGGGGGGACCGGTGCTCGGCACCTGGCAGGGAGTCTACTTCTGCGAATTCGACGGGCCACGCCATCGCAAATTACACATTCAGGTGATTGGCGGATGAGATCGCGAGTGACCCTCGGCCGCTGCAACAGCTATCAAAGGGCCGAGGTGGAACAGGCGCTGGAACAGCTGCTGGCAGCGGAAGGCGGGATTGCCACCCTGGTGCAGCCCGGCCAGCGGGTGCTGATCAAGCCGAACATGCTGGCCGGCAAAGAACCGGAACGGGCGGTCACCACCCACCCGGAGATCGTCCGGGGCGTGATCCGCCTGGTGCAGCAGGCCGGCGGCCGGGTGGCGGTTGGCGATTCGCCAGGGGTCGGCAGCCCCCTGCAGGTGGCTCGGCGTTGTGGCATCCTGGCGGTAATCGAAGAGACCGGGGCAGAGTTTGCCCCCTTCAGCGAATCCGTTTCCGTCCGTCCGCAGGGCTCGACCTTTCACCAGCTGGAAATCGCCCGCGACATTCTCGACGCCGATCTGGTCATTAATCTGCCCAAACTCAAGACCCACCAGATGATGGGCTTGACCTGCGGGGTAAAAAACCTTTTCGGCGCCGTGGTCGGCATGCGCAAACCGCGGCTGCACCTGCAAGCCGGTGCGGACAAGGCCTTTTTCGCCCTGATGCTGCTGGAGTTGGCCGAGCATATCGCCCCCGCCCTGACCATCGTTGACGCCGTCACCGGCATGGAGGGGAACGGCCCCGGCAGCGGCGATCCGGTACAGATCGGCGCCCTGCTGGCCAGCCGCAACCCCCTTGCTTTGGATACGGTGGCAACCGAGCTGGTCGGCCTGAAGCAGCAGGACGTCTGGACTCAGCAGGTAGCCGCTGCCAGCGACCGCCACGGCAGCCGGCTCGAGCAGATCGAGCTCTGCGGCACCCCGCTGGAGGAATTGCGCTGCAGCGACTTTCGCCCGGCTAAAACTACCGATGTCAATTTCGGCCTGCCGCGCTGGCTGCGAACCCCTCTAAAGCGCTCCCTGAGCGCCCGGCCGCAGGTCGATGCCGAGCGTTGCGTACGCTGCGGACTGTGCGTCAAGCACTGTCCGCCGCAGGTGATGGCGATAACCGGAGACCGGTTGCACATCGATTACCGCAGCTGCATCGGCTGCTTCTGCTGCCAGGAGCTCTGCCCCCATGGCGCCCTGCAGACCCGCCAGGGCCTGCTGTTGCGTGCAGGCCGCTGGCTACACCGGCGTTAAACGTCTCTTCCTGTTCTAACAACCTGCTATAAAGGATTGGCCATGAAGTCTTTTGCCCCGTTCCGTCTGCTCGTTATCGTCCTGTTGCTGACCGCCTGTGCAAGCGTTCGCCCGCTACCGCCGGAAGTCAGCCTGCTCAGCCTGAAACTGGACAACCTGACCCTCAGCCACGCCATTCTGAGCGCCGACCTGAGCCTTTACAATCCCAACGATTTCCCCCTGGACATCGAGAAGGTTGCCTACAGTCTGAGCCTGCAGGACATTCAGGTTGCCCAGGGCCAATCGGCAAACAAGGTCCACATCGCCTCCCATGATACGGGCACCCTCACCCTGCGCCTGTCAAGTAGCTACCTCAACCTGCTGCGCATTGGTCGCGACAGCCAACAACAGGACATCCCGTTTTCCATCGATGGCCAGGTCACCCTTGGCGGCTTCGGCGTCCTGTCACGAACGGTCAGTTTTAAGGAAGAAGGAATCATTCCCCTTTCAGCCTTTTCGACCCTCGACCCGCAACCCTGACCATCCACCGCTTGCTGGCCGCAGCTGCAGTTTCCACTTTTCCTGGCGACTTGCTTAATAAGGTAGGTCCGATGCGGCAGGTGGCTGAAGAGTTGAAAAGGACGTAAAAAGAGAGGATTTATGGCAAAAAGGCGACCGTCTGGTCGCCTTTAATGCTTGCCGGGGGGCATCCCCTTGAGATGCAGTTTATTTTGCAGTTCGAGGATTTTTTTGCGCAGCGCAAGCACTTCGCCGTGGGTGGCCATCCCCTTCATGGCGTAGCGCAGCTGCAGGTATTCGCCGTGCAATGCTTCGAGGCGCTGGGAAAGGTCCTGATTATGCTTTTCCAGGGCGGCATTGCGTTCCTTCAATTCGCGAATCTCGTCGACATACTTGGCGTAGCGATCGACCTGGATGACCTTTTCTTTCATGGCACCACCTCGGGCGGAAATATCGCCCTTTTTATGGGATCCTTTGATAAATTTTACCTTAGTCGCTAATACCGGGCAAATGGCATCAAAAAGCTGTCAACGGTCGAGGGGAAACCTGAGGGTGGACAAAAGAAGGCGGGTGGTGATTTATTTTTCCAGTATGCGGCGGGCCTGTTCCGGAGTGACACCGCGGACAAAGAGCCGCTTGTGGCGGGATTTGTCGCCGGCGACGAGGCTTACCTGGCCCTTGGCCACGCCGAGTAATTTGGCCAAAAATTCGCGGCACAGTTTGTTGGCCGCCCCCTCTACGGGGGGCGAAGTGAGGCGCAGCTTTAGCTCGTCGCCCTGCAAGCCGACCACCTCGTTGCGGCTGGCCCGCGGCTGCACATAGACGCTGATGGTCACACCGGCGCCGCTGTCCTGCAAGTAGGGGCTCATTTAGTCCGGCTGGCTTTCTTCAACCGGTCCGGGCAAGGTCGATTCGGCAGCAGGTTCGGTATCGGCCTCCAGCAGCGCCACGTTGCCCCCTTCGTTATCCGGCAAGCTGTCCATGTCAAGCATCCGCAGATGGCTCTCCACCAGGCCGCGTAGCGAGGACTCGAAAGAGATCTTTTGCCTTTTGATTTCCTGGATCTCGTCGAGCAATTGCTTACGCTGACATTCAGCGTGATAAATTATCCGCTCCGCTTCCAGCTCCGCTTCCGCCAGGGCTATTTCCGCCTCTTTATGGGCGTTGGCCCTGAGTTCTTCGGTCACCAGCTGGGCCGTCAGCAGGGTCTCCTTGACCGTCGCCTCCCGTTGCCGCATCTCCTCCAGCGAGGATTTGGTCCGGGCGAGTTCTTCCTTCAGTTCCTGCACCTGGCGATGGTATTTCTCCAATTCCTCGGCGATCTGTTCCAGATAGTGATCGACGCCGGCCTTTTCATAGCCGATGGGACGGGTCTTGAACTGATGCTGTTGAATATCGATGGGGGTAATGGTCATTGCAGCTTCCTCAGCCGTAGCTTACCAGTAGAAATTGGATTAGGTCCTGCAAAACATAGAGAATCAACAACAGGGCCATTGGCGACAAATCGACTCCGCTGAATTGCAGAGGAAGCACCCGGCGAATACGCTGCAGAACCGGATCGGTGGCATTATAGAGAAAGCGCACGATGGGATTGTAGGGGTCGGGGCCAACCCACGAAATCAGAGCTCTCGCAATAACTATGAGCATATAAAACTGAATGATTTTTAAAACCACTTTACCCAGAGATATCGGGAGGTAATATACGAGATCCACAGAACCTCATCCTTTCCTAACGGATTACTTTGTTATATCCAACAATTAGCCTTCATCTATATACCGAATATGGTGAAGAACTGTCAAACCCTTTCCGTACCGTCATACGACGGCAATACTTTGACTTTTTTCTGAAAAATCGCTAAAGTAGCCCATTCATCGGCCGGCGGCGGCCGGCAACAAACCACCAACCGCAGCAGAGAGGCCTTCAATGAAGCGTACAACCAACCTCAACGTCCGCTCCATGACCCCAATCATCGCTCCTGAGGACCTTAAACAGGTCTTCCCCCTGTCGGAGCATGCCGCTGAATTTGTCACCCGCTCGCGGCAACAGGTCAAGGACATCATCCATCATCGCGATCCGCGTCTGATGGTCGTGGTCGGTCCCTGCTCGATTCATGATCCCCAGGCCGCCATCGATTACGGACAGCGCCTGGCCAAGCTCAACGAAGAACTGGCGGACCAGCTGCTGCTGGTGATGCGCGTCTATTTCGAAAAGCCCCGTACCACCATCGGCTGGAAAGGCCTGATCAACGATCCCGACCTCAACGGCTCGCACCAGATCTCCAAGGGGCTCGGCGTGGCCCGCAACCTGCTCTGTGCCATCACCGCCCTCGATCTGCCCATTGCCTGCGAGATGCTCGACCCGATCACCGTCCAGTACCTGTCTGACATGATCAGCTGGGGCGCTATCGGCGCCCGCACTACCGAATCGCAGCCTCACCGGGAAATGGCCAGCGGCCTGTCCTTTCCGGTCGGGTTCAAAAACGGCACCGACGGTAGCCTGCAAATTGCCGTAGATGCGATCAATGCGGCCACCCATGAGCACAATTTCCTCGGCATCGACCGTGAGGGGCACACCGCCATTGTCGAAACCACCGGCAACCCCGACGGCCACATGGTTCTGCGCGGCGGCGGCGGCAAACCGAATTACGACGCGGAATGTATCGCCCAAGCCGAGGAACTGCTGGTCAAGGCCGGTCTGCAACCCTCGATCATGGTCGACTGCAGCCACGCCAATTCCTACAAGGACCATGATCGCCAGGAAGAAGTCCTCGGCAGCGTCATCGGCCAGCTCGCTCAAGGCAATCGCTCCATCAGCTCGGTGATGATCGAGAGCAACATCGGCGCCGGCAACCAGCCGCTCTGCGACGACATCAGTCAGCTGCAGTACGGGATCTCCGTCACCGATAAATGCATCGACTGGCCGACCACGGAGCGTCTGTTGCGGCACGCCCACGGATGCCTGAAAAATCAGGGTGGCCGCACCATCGGCTAACCGGGGTTATTCATGAGGCTTCGTCGTGAAACCGGCAAGTGTACGTCAGATCGAGCCAAGCGCAAAGAGCGAGCACGGCTTGAGGTAGCGTGCAATTGACGGTTGCAACAGGAGTCTTCCTGAATAATTCGGGTCAACAAACAAAAGAGCCCGGTCGCTGACCGGGCTCTTTTGTTATCGGACTTCAAATAACAGAGGCCTCTTTCAGGTTTTCTTGAGAAAGGCCTCGACCTCCAGTTTAAGATCATCGATATTGACCTGCGCAACCTTGCCGTCGTGCCGTTCACAGCGCACCAGCCCTTCCTCGACCCATTCCAGAATCAACTCCCGGTCGATGCCGAACATGGACGCCGCCTCGTTGGGGGTAAACCAGGTTTTTCCAAGCGACATAGCTCCGCCTCCTTTCCGGATCGGGGCGACCATGCCATTCGGGCAGCGCCCCTCTGCTATTAACTCTAGACAAGATCGCCGAAGTTGCAAGATTCCCGAACACTTGAACAGCCGCAGAAATTCCCTCGAGGCGGAAGGTAGCGCTGCAACCGCCCGCTACAGGGCGTTGAGCAGGCGATAAATTTTCTGCTCCAGCTCCCATACCGCCGCAGCCCGATCCTCGGCACCCAGCTCCTCCAGCAGCAGTCGGGCCCGATCGAGCTGGCTGTGAGCCTTCATCAGTACCGGCGTCAATTTGGCTTCCAGCTGGATACGGGGAATTTCGCCGACCACCTCCTCCAGTTCAGCCATTCCCTGCGCTGCCTGGGCAATGATGCGCTGGGCCTTCTGCGCCTCGGAAGCCTGATCTGCCGAAGGGGCAGTCGCCAGCTGGCGTATATCGTCGCTCAATTCCCGGTAACGTTCCGAAATATTCATCAATCAAAGCCCTTTCTTTTATGGCTTAGTGCAGTTGTGCCCGTCATAACGGGCAACAACGGCAGAGGGTGTCATGAGGTTTCCAAACCGGCAAGCAAATCAGCGGAAGTATACAGCCCTTTGCTTCTGCAGACAATCACCAGGCTAAATCCCGGCAAGAGGCGAAACGATTACCCGCCATTTCATACTTGACAATTTTTGTCGGAAATTAAAAAATAACGGAACACATACAACAACTGCGTATTGCTAAACAACAACCGTATGCCACCTTATTATCATTCGCACAAGGGATATTCTACGCAATGAACCAGGAAACCCTCAAAAAGCAGATCCGTGAACTGGCCGCAAAACGCAACGCCCTGATCCTGGCCCATAACTACCAGCGCGACGAGATTCAGGAAATCGCCGACATCACCGGCGATTCCCTGGGGCTGTCCATGGAAGCGGCCCGCACCGACAAAGACGTGATCGTCTTCTGTGGCGTCCATTTCATGGCCGAAAGCGCCGCCATCCTCGCCCCTGGCAAAACCGTGCTGCTGCCCCGCGCCGACGCCGGCTGCCCGATGGCGGACATGATCACCGCCGAAGGGCTGCGCGACATGAAACAGAATTTTCCTGACGCAACCGTGGTGACCTACGTCAACAGCACCGCAGCCACCAAGGCCGAGACGGACATCTGCTGTACCAGCGCCAACGCGGTCAAAGTGGTGCGTTCCCTCGACGCCAAGGAGATCATCTTCGCCCCGGACCGGAACCTGGGACGCTACGTGGCCTCGTTCATTCCGGAAAAAACGTTTCATTTCTGGGAAGGTTTCTGCCCCAGCCACGACAACCTGCAGGCCGAGGACGTCAAGCGGGCCAAAGCAGCCCACCCGGATGCACCTTTTATCGCCCACCCCGAATGCGACCCAGAGGTACTGAAACTGGCCGACCACATCTGCTCGACCAGCGGCATGTACGACTACGTGCGCACCCAACCGTCGCAAAAATTCATCATCGGCACGGAAATGGGCATCCTCTACCGCATGCGTAAAGAGAATCCGGACAAAGAGTTTATTCTCGCCAGTGAGGCCCTGATCTGCCCCAATATGAAGCTGATCTCCCTGGAAGACCTCCATGCCAGCCTGCAGAACTTGACCCCGGTCATCACCGTGCCGGAGGAAATTCGTACCCGGGCGAAAGTGGCCCTCGACCGCATGCTGGCCGTACCGCGCGACTGACCTCAACGATGATCGCCGAACAGGATCACGTCGCCCTGTTTCACTCCATCCATCGGGTGCTGGCGGCGGAAAAAGCGCTAAAGGAAAAGGGAGCCGACTTTCTACTCATTCCCGCTCCCCGGGAGTTGAGTTCGGCCTGCGGTCTGGCCATTCGCTTCGAAAAGACGAAACGCTGTCAGATCGAAGCCATTCTGGCGGAAGCGGATTTGGTACCTGCCGAACTGTTCGTTCGAAAAGGGTCGGGCTACCTCAAACTGTAACAATAAGCCCATGTCCATTTATCTCGACAACGCCGCCACCTCCCACCCCAAACCGGAGGAGGTCTATCGGGCCGCCGACCGAACTCTGCGGCACCTCGGTGCCAGCCCGGGACGGGGCAGCTACCGGGCCGCCCTGGATGCGAGTCGCCTGCTGTTCGAAACCCGCCTGGCGGCTGCCCGCCTGTTCGGCATTGCCGATGCGGCACGCATCGTCTTTACCGCCAGCGCCACCGAGGCCCTCAACCTCGCCCTGTTTGGCTTGCTCGATCCCGGTGACAAGGTGGTGACTACCACCATGGAACACAACGCGGTGCTGCGCCCCCTGGAACTGCTGCGGCGCCAGGGCGTGCAGGTCGTCAAGGTGACGGCCAACAACAAAGGTTTCGTCGAGCCGGCCGACATCAAAGCCGCCTGCAGTGAAAAACCGCGGCTGCTGGTGCTCAACCACGTCTCCAACGTCACCGGCACCCGCCAGGCGGTGGAAGAACTCGGCCCCTGGTGCCGCCGGCAGGGCATCCTGCTGCTGGTCGACGGTGCCCAGAGCGCCGGCCTGTTCAACCTCGACGTCGAGGCAATAGCCATCGACCTGCTGGCCGTCCCCGGCCACAAGGGCCTGCTCGGACCGCCCGGAACCGGCCTGCTCTATGTGCGCGACGACCTGCAACTGCGGCCGCTGGTGATCGGCGGTACCGGCGGCGACTCTGTTTCGGTCCTGCCGCCTTCGCACCTGCCCGAAAGACTAGAAAGCGGCACCGCCAACAGTCCGGGTCTGGCTGGCCTCAAAGCCGGTATCGAGTTTGTTCTCGCCACCGGCCTCGATGCCATCCGCCGTCACGAGCTGAATCTGATTCAGATACTACGCCGAGAGCTGCCCACTATCCCCGGCTTGAGGCTGCACGACGCCGGGGCCATGGAGCGCCAGGGCTCCGCTCTCTCTTTCACCATTTCCGGTCAGGATCCGGCCGCTCTCGCCTTTCTCCTCGACAACCGCTACGACATCTGCGTCCGTGCGGGGCTGCACTGCGCCCCCGACGCCCATCGCAGCATCGGTACCTTTCCCCTAGGCACGGTGCGCCTCAGCCCCGGCTTGTTCAACAATGATCGGGACATTCAAAACCTCTTGGCCGCCCTTAAAGACTTGCCGCCAAATCTTGACTTCTGACCAGCAGTGCCGATTCCCGTCCTGCCCTCCCTTTCCCTCCCAAAGCCAGATTGTTATCGACCTGTATACGACAAGACAGTTGACAAACTGCCAGCCAAACGTGTATTAAAAAAAATAATAATCTCACCCTAATGCTGCCGAACTTTCTAGCATCTTTAATTATTCTTTATAGTTTCACTTGGAATTCACCGTCATCAGTCCGCTTGAGCCTTTCCAAAACTGATTTTGCATCATCGGAAAAGAGCCTGCCATGCAATGCAACATACTCCTCGTCGAAGCGGACCTCCCTATAGTTCACACTGTCATCCACCTTCTGGCTACCTCGGAGCACAGCATTACCAGAGTGACTTCCGCTGAAAAAGCACTTCTCGCGATGCGCGAAACCGAATTCGATCTTGTGCTTTTTCCTCTCTCACAGCAAGATCCCGACCGGCTTGAGTCTCTGCGAAATATAAGCAAAAAGCTGCCTTCCTGTCCGGTGATGGTCCTTTCCGAACAACCTGATCTCGCCACTGCCATCGAAGCGTTGCGCTGCGGCGCCGTTGACTATCTTTCTCCCCCCCTGTCGGAGGAACTGTTTGCCCACACACTGAAATCGGCGCTTCGCGACAAAGCCAGAACCGATCTCAAAGAGCGCAAACGCGAAACCCTGCAGGGTATCGTCTCCAGCGTCAGCGACGCTATCGTTACTGTAGATCAACTTGGCCGATTCACCTACTTCAATCCCGCCGCCCTTTCGCACTTTGACTTGTCCGTGCCCCCTCTCGGCAGCAAACCCGAACAGCTTAAACTGCCCTGCGGAAATAACTGCCTGCGCCTGCTTACCAAGGTGCTGGAAGACGGAATAACTATGGAGCGCTATCGCCAGACCTGCCAAAACCCGGAACGCCCCGGCCTGATCGTCACCACGCGGGTACACCCCCTGCTGTCGGACCAGGGCCAGCTACGCGGGGCGGTGCTGATCCTGCGCGAAGAAACCCTACTACAGAAATCCACCCCCCAAGGCAAATACGACAACTACCACAACCTCGTCGGCCAAAGTCCGGAAATGCAGCACCTATACAGTCTGCTCGACAAACTGGCTCAGGTCTCCTCCACCGTACTGCTCAGCGGGGAGAGCGGAACCGGCAAGGAACGGGTAGCTGAAGCCCTGCATTACAAGGGCAGCCGCCGCAACCGTCCTTTCGTACGGGTAAACTGTGCCGGCCTTTCCGAAACCCTGCTCGACAGCGAACTCTTCGGTCATACCAAGGGAGCCTTTACCGGAGCGGTAAAAGAGCGCAGTGGACGTTTTGAGATGGCCCAGGGGGGCACGATCTTTCTCGACGAAATCGGCGACATCAGCCCCAACCTGCAACTAAAGCTGTTGCGGGTATTGCAGGAAAAAGAGATTGAACGACTCGGCGACGCCACTCCCATCCCCGTTGACGTGCGCATCATCGCCGCTACCCACCAGGATCTGAAACAAAAGATCCGTCTTGGCCTGTTTCGCGAGGACCTCTATTTTCGCCTCAAGGTCATCCACCTGCGCATGCCTTCCCTGCGCCAGCGGCCCGACGACCTGCCGTTGCTGGTGGACCACTTCATCGACCAGTATTGCAGGCAATTCAACAAAGCCATTATCGGCGCTTCGGAAAAGGTCCAGCAGGTCTTTGCAAAATACACCTGGCCAGGAAACGTTCGGGAACTTAAGCACGCCCTGGAGCATGCCTTTATCTTCAATGAAACCGGCCTTATCGATGTAGACGACCTGCCCCTGGAATTGCGCGAAGCTTCGCCCACGGCCAAGGAAGACGTGCTTCCCGATACTCAGAATGAAATTGAGCAACTACGCGCCGCCCTTACCCGGGCCGGCGGCAACAAGGCAAAGGCCGCCCGCCTGCTGAACATCAGCCGACAGACCCTCTACCGCAAGCTGAGGCAGCACGACATCGACGTCGACTGAACCTTTCTGCACCAAAGACACACAACAGTCGCGTGCCCCCCTGTAACATAGAGCAGTTTCCAAATCTGAAACTAGCCCCCTCTACCTCTCTTAATAAATTCCACCAAAGGCTCCAGCGAGGGGTGGATCATCTCTATCGGACTAAATAGGCAAGCCCTGGACGACAGCGAGAATGGAACTCCTGACAGCGGCCCTATTGAGCTGCTGTTAGCATCTCACCCTTGCCCACCTGACAGAAATGTAACGCAACACTTTTGTAACCATGTAAACTTCAAACAAGCTTCAACCGTTCGTTTATTAACCCGGCTTCCCCTCCCCTCTCCCTCAAATGTCTTATAAATATCTATAATATCAATCCTTTCATCTTTTGTGCGCCCGGATTCTTCGCTTGGCACATTGATTGCTTTTTATTGCCTCAATCTAATAAAGGAAAAACTAATCCTTTAAACTTTCGCTCTTTTTCACTTTGCCCGCTTGTATTGCAGCTATCCATTAAAGGAGAGAATGATATGACCGAGGAGGCTATAGCGGAAAACATCGATCACGAGGACACCCAAAGGGACAAATACTTAACCTTTTGCCTCTACGATGAGGACTACGGTCTCGATATCGGCAATGTTATCGAGATCATCGGTGTACAGAAGATCACTCAGGTACCGGACATGCCGCCCTATATCAAAGGCGTTATCAACCTGCGCGGCCAGGTGATCCCCGTCATGGACATGCGCCTGCGCTTTCAACTGCCCCCTCAGGAATACGACCAGCGTACCTGCATCGTGGTCACAGAAGTGGCCGACCAGACAATGGGCCTGGTAGTCGACCGAGTCAACGAGGTGGTCGACATCCCAGAAAGCCAGGTTGAACCGCCCGCAGGACAGTCCGCCGGGGCTGCCGGGAGTTTTGTCAAGGGCCTGGGCAAGATCGGCGACAGCATTCGCATCCTGCTCGACACCGAAAAGATTCTGGCCGCATAAAAACCAAACCCCGTGTCAAGCTCCCAAAGTCACTTAAATGAACGTAATGGCTGGGAAACTCCGAACCACCAAAGCCAAGGCTCCCCCGTCACCCAAACGGGCGAAGAACATACCACAGATGCCGATCCGTCGAAGCAGGCCTTTGTTGGCATAAGCGGCCGATACGAATTGAATCAACTCTTTTTGAAGGAATAGCCATGAAATTCAACCTACGCGCAAAACTGCTTGTTCCTACTTTTGCAGTGATCGCCCTTTGCCTAACGGTGACCGGTTACTACTCCTACCGTACCGGTAAGAAAGCTGTGGAAACCGCATTAAAAGAGCAGATGCACAGCATTGCCGATAACATCAGCAAGCGGATTGACAGCAACGTCACCGGCCTGACCCGCACTTTCAACACACTGGCCGACCGCAACGTGGTTAAGGGGCTGCTTTCTCAGAGCGAAAATGAACACGCCGCCGAAGAACTGCAGACCGAAGCAGCCCTGCTGCAGATGATGCAGGACTACCCCGGAGAGTTCGAATTTCTGGCCGTGATCGATAAGCACGGCGTGGCCGTCGCGGCCACCCAGAAGGATCTGGTCGGCCAGCTCAACGTGGCTGATCGTGGCTACTTCCGCAACAACCTGGCCGGCAAGGTCGGTTACGAGGTGGTCAAGAGCCGGGTATCCGGAGAGCCGATCCTGGTTCTCTCCGTTCCGGTCACCTTGCAGGGACAACCCAAGGGTGCTTGCATCGGCGCGGTGCGCATCGCCTACTTTGACGAGCATTACGTCAAACCGGTCAAGGTGGCGGAGCGCGGATATGCCTACCTGGTCGACGAGAAGGGGATTTTCCTTGCCCATGTCGATCCCAAGAACGTGCTCAACAAGGGCATCGACGACTACGACTGGGGCCGCAAGATGCTCGCAGAGGGCAGTGGTTTCCAGGCCTACGACTGGAAAGGAGTGAGCAAAGTTGTCTCCTACCAGACCATCCCGGTGACCGGCTGGGTGATCGCCGCCGGTGCCGAATTCGATGACATGTTCGCTCCCCTGGGGGGTATCGCCAAGGCCAGCATCCTTGCGGCCGTACTGACCCTGGTCGGTGTCGGCGTGGTGCTGTTCCTGATCGCCACCTCCATCGTAAAAGCCGTGCAGCAGGGGGTCGACTTTGCCGAAGAGATCAAGGTCGGCGACGTCAGCCGCCGTCTGCGCTTGAATCGTAGCGACGAACTCGGCACCCTGGCCACGGCTTTGGATCGCATGGCCGACGGCCTGGAAGAAAAGGCCCAGTTGGCCGAACGCATCGCCGCCGGCGACCTGACCGTGGAGTTGGGCCAGGTCGATTCACGTGATCGCCTTGGTCTGGCCTCCGAAAAGATGGTGGCCAACCTCAGCGACCTGATGGCTCAGATGCAGGCCGCCGCCCAGCAGATCGCCGCCGGCAGCGTGCAGCTCGCCGAAGGCAGCCAAAGCCTCTCTCAGGGGGCGACCGAATCGGCCGCTTCTTTGGAACAGATCAGCGCCTCTATGACCGAGATGTTGTCGCAGACGCAGATGAGTGCCGACAACGCCGACCAGGCCAATGCCCTGTCCCGAGAAGCGATGAACTCCGCCGCCAACGGCAGCGAGCTGATGACCGAAATGGTTACCGCCATGGGCGCCATCAACGACTCAGGGCAAGATATCGCCAAGATCATCCGGGTCATCGACGAAATCGCCTTTCAGACCAACCTGCTGGCCCTCAACGCCGCCGTCGAAGCGGCCCGAGCCGGCCAGCACGGCAAGGGCTTTGCGGTGGTCGCCGAAGAGGTGCGCAACCTGGCGGCACGCAGCGCCAAGGCGGCCAAGGAGACGGCTGAACTGATCGAAGACTCGGTATCCAAAACCACCCACGGCAACGAAATCGCCGAAAAGACCGCCTCCGCCCTGCAGGAGATTGTAAGCGGCACCACCAAGGTATCCGACCTGGTGGGCGAGATTGCCGCCGCCAGCAAGGAGCAATCCGAAGGCATCGGTCAGGTCAACGAAGGGCTCGGCCAGATCGACAAGGTCACCCAGCAGTCGACGGCCAACGCCGAGGAGACTGCCGCTGCCGCAGAAGAACTTTCCGGCCAGGCCGATCACCTGC
>ENA-ORCU01000218-ORCU01000218.1-marine-metagenome-genome-assembly--contig:-NODE-218-length-27279-cov-3.123300_pt1 | contig 27279 bp, 22 predicted proteins | sample MGYA00248631_ERZ508512 | MGnify/ENA primary metagenome ERZ508512 (study PRJEB26183, sample SAMN06268844) | marine metagenome | isolation source: Tt an P1 anaerobic enrichment on pine from sediment taken...
CAGTGGGGCGACGGTTAATTTGAACGGAATCCCGCTGGTGACGGTTCTGACGGCATGGGCGGTGCTCGCCGAGACGCTGACAGGCCTCCAGTTGATCGGCGGCGGAATGATCCTGTTGGCGGTATGGCTGGCGAGCAGGCCCTGAATAGGAGACTGTGTTGTGAAAACTTACGATATTGTGCTCATCGGTGGTGGCATTGTGGGCGTCTCCACCGCCTGGAAGCTGAAACAGCGCTATCCGGACGCTGCTGTCTTACTGGTTGAAAAGGAATCCGCTCTGGCCCGGCACCAGACCGGCCATAACTCCGGCGTGATCCATGCGGGAGTTTACTATCAGCCGGGCAGCCTGAAAGCCGATTTCTGCAAGCGCGGCGCCGCGCAGACCATCGAATTCTGCCGGGAGCATGGCTTGCCGTTTGAGCAGTGCGGCAAGCTTCTGGTAGCCACGGATGCCATGGAATACGAACGCATGGCTGCCCTGGAAGAGCGGTGCAGACAAAATCGAATTGACACCCACCGGTTGTCCGCATCCGAGTTAAAACGGCGGGAAGCGAACATCACCGGCCTGGGGGCGCTGCTGGTACCGGCCACCGGAATCACCGACTACACCCGTATTACATCAAAAATCGCTGAATGCTTCGGTGAACTGGGCGGTGAAATGAATATCGGCTCCAAAGTCATGGCCTTGCGGGAAACTGCCGATTCCGTTCAGATCGATTTTGGAAAGAGAACTGTTGCGGCCCGCTATCTGGTGGTCTGCGGCGGTCTCATGGCGGACCGGCTGGCCCGGATGATGGGGATTGATATCGATTTTCAGATCGTCCCGTTCCGCGGGGAATACTACCGGCTTCCGCTCCGGCACAATCGGATCGTCAGGCATCTCATTTACCCCATTCCCGATCCGGACCTCCCGTTTCTCGGCGTGCACCTGACGCGGATGATCGACGGTTCGGTGACGGTCGGCCCCAATGCCGTTCTGGGCTGGAAACGGGAAGGTTACGGCCGGTTCAACCTGGATGTGAACGATACGATGGAGATGCTCCGGTTTCCGGGATTCTGGAGAGTGATTGGTGAGAACTTCCTTTCCGGCCTGGGTGAACTGAGGGATTCCTGGCTCAAATCCGGCTATCTCAAACGGGTGCAACGGTATTGCCCGCGCCTCACGATTGCCGATTTCGATCCATATCCGGCCGGTATCCGGGCCCAGGCGGTCATGCGGGACGGCAGCCTGGTTCACGATTTCCTTTTTGCCGAGAGCGACCGCTCCCTGCACGTGTGCAATGCACCGTCGCCTGCAGCCACATCCGCGATGCCGATCGGGGAATATCTGTGCGATCGGGTGGTTGAGAAATTCGGCTTAAAGTAAAGGCGGTTACCGGCGTCGTATCGACAACATGTTGTCGATGTTGCCGGGTGCTTTGATAATTCAGAGGTTTAAGGTGTCAGGTTTCGGGTGTCAGGCCTCTAAGGTGCCAATTTCTGAAACCGGACACCTGACCCACAATGTGAACTGCTATAAAAAATGATTAATCTGCAGCGTGAGAATGAACCGGTGACTCCCAGAGCTTTTGAATTGCCTTTTGACCGATACGCGCTTCGAGGGGACGAATACGAAACGGGATGCAGAACCATCGTTCTGCACGGCGCCGGGAAATCGTCCCGGGCACGTTTTTCAAGGCTGCGGAAATCCTTGAATGACAACGGCATGTCATCGGTCAGCTTTGACTTTGTCGGACACGGTGAGACCGGCGGGAACCTGCTGGGTTCCACGCTTCGTGGACGGACCGATCAGGCGGCGGCTGTCATCCGGCACGCCTGCATCGAGCCGCTTACGCTGATCGGCGTCAGCATGAGCGGCTATACTGCAATAAAACTGACCGAACGTTTTGACGTGGACAATCTGGTACTGCTGGTGCCGGCGGTTTATACGCCCCAAGCATATGACATCCCGTTTGGTCCGTTGTTTTCGGCTGCAATCCGCATTTCCGGCAGTTGGCAGGACTCGGATGCCTTTACTATTCTGTCCGGGTTCACGGGAAACCTGTTGATCATCGCGGCCGAATTCGATCATGTCATACCCAGGGAAGTTATCGAGCGAATCCAGGACTCTGCAACGAATGCTGCGGTGAGGCGTCTTCATATCGTTCCGGGCTCCGGACACTTATCCCTTTTTCCCAGAGAGCAGGACTTCCTTTCAGCTCTTGGCATGATTACAGATGTTTGCCGGAGTGGATGGGAAAACAATCGCCTGGCCGAACCCGGCCAAATCCGAATGGCCTCACATTAATGCGCACTGTCCAGCAGGATTATTGCTTTTTCAACGACAGATACATGGTGATCACAGCCCGGAAAACCTCCTGCCCATTTTTGTCCGTCACGTGAATGGTCATGGGAAAATCGCCGGGTCGGTCAAGGTCCTCCAAGGCGATTTCACACGTTGCCGTCAGGTCGGTTTTTGCAATTTTCAAATACGATACCGTCATTCCTTTCGGGATCCAGCGCATGTTCCGCGGGATACTGGCTTCCAGCATGGTTCCTGCCGCGAGTTCACTGACATTGCACATGGCAATGGCGTGGACCGATTTGAGATGATTGGTGACCGCCCGTCTTTTTCGCAGCAGAATCTCACAATAACCGGGTCTTAATTCGGTAAAACGCGGTTTGATACTCCCGAAATACGGTGCCTTGAAACACACCAGTTTTGAGAAAAGGACGTTTCCAAATGGAAGTTTCGCGCAAGTCTGATAAATGTTCAGCACCGGATTCATTTTCAGTCTCCTTTGTTTGTCTCTTACAATTTTTGATAGTATCAAATAAAAAGCTAAAAAAAATCACCCGAATTTTTCAAGAATAGCCAGGTTCACCCGTTTGTAAATGGCGATTTCCTCTTCGGTGAATCCCTCCTTAATTCTGTTGTTTGCGGTTTTGGCCACTTTTTTTACCGTTTCAGCCGTGGCCAATCCGATCTCGGTAATGCGAATCAACATCTGGCGCCGGTCATCCGGATTGATGCGGCGCTCGACCAGGTTTTGTTTTTCAAGTTTGTCCACCAAGCGGGTTATGGCAGCATTATCAATATCCAGCGATCGGCCGAGATGCCCCATGGTCGTTTGTCTGTCAAGGTCGAGCACAAGAAGAATCCCGATCTGCCCGGGTGACAGGACCACACCTTCTTTTTTCAGCTCCCGTTTAATGTGAGCGGATAACCGGTGCTGAACTTTTGACAACATGAATAACAATCGATCCGGCATTGCATCCCTTTCTTTTGTTTGTATCAAAATTAGATACTATCAAATAAAAAATCAATAGTAAATTCAAGTTTAAGCCACATCGGTGGTGGCATTGTGGGCGTTTCCACCGTCTGGAAGTTGAAGCGGCGCTATCCTTACGACGCTGTCTTACTGGTTGAAAAAGGAATCCGCTCTGGCCCGGCATCAGATCGGCCACAACTCAGGAGTAATCAACGCGGGGGTGTGCTACCAGCTACGCGCTTAGAGGCGACAAATACAAAACGGGATGCTTCTGAATTATTTCTTCATACATTTAAACGCAGATCATTGGGATGGATCGGAAGTTAAAGTGCGAAATTTTTACTAAATCGGTCTTATCTAATGATGTAAGAATAGTTTTTGTTCGAACCAATTGAAATTTATATGTATTTGGGGCTATTCCTTCTTGATTTACGATTCGGTCGCCCCTATTAAAGGCTCTTTTTTAGTTGGGTTCGGTATGGTGTGGTCATTGCAACGACCGTTTTCCGCCTGCTCCATTTTGGGGCACAACTTGAGTTGCATGACATTCGCTACGATGCCGGCCTATAATGAATTTCAAAAGGAGAAGTTAATGAAAAGGTGGATTTGTCTGTTGGCGATTGCTCTGGTTTGCACCTCTTGTGTGTCCGTATTCAAGACAAACGTGGAGGCTCTTAAGACCACCCAGACGGTCGCTGTAGTTTCCATGTACGGTGAAGAATATGTTGACTTTACTGAAACCTTCGGAGGGAGTCTGCTGGCCACGGCGGTCAATGCTGTTCAGGGCGACGATTACGACCTGAGCGGAAAAATACCGGCGCTGAAAAAAAATATCCTGAACAGCGGCAGGAACTATCCATTTGATTTCGTACCGGAAAAAAAGGTCATTGGCACCACGGCATACAAAACGATTGACGACAGCAATTTTCGAACCCTGGACAGCAAGGTCACCCCGAAGGGGTACAAGAAGCTGGCCTTTAACGAAAAGGAAAAGATCAAGGCTGCCATCTCCAAAGCCGGCGCTGATTCAGGCATGATCATCACCTGGCAGTACAAGCTTGCACGAAACAACGGCCTTTTTGGGATTTCCGGCGGCACCAAGGTTTGGGGCAGTCTGACTTTTTTCCTTTGTGACAGGGACGGAAATCAGATCTTCAACAAGACCATTTCCGAAACTTCGGACACCGGCGTGATCCAGGGCATGGGTGTGACCTTTTCCAGGAATATGCCGAAGATGGTTGACGAAGCCACTGAAAAAATCCTCAAGAAATTCGACAGCTGGCTCAAGAAAGAGATGGCATAATCCCCTGCGATTCGATCATAAATCGGGCAGCATAACTCCAATGGCCTTCCTGCAAATCATGGCAGGAGGGCCATTTTTGTTGGAACCCGTTTTTTCAAGCCTCAAACTCTAAACTGAAAAAGTACTGAGCGGCATGCGCACTTGACTTCAAAACCCGATTATAAGCCCCGAGAGTTCTATCGCTGTGTAGACAAGCAGAAGGGACAAGGCCGTGTTAATTATCTTTCTGAATGAATCGTTTTTGAGATTGTTTTTGATTGCCGCACCGCACAACGCCCACGTCGATGTGGATATAAATGCGGTGCATGCGAAGGTCACCGCCGATACGGAAAGATAGTCGAGGTGGCCGGAAATCGGGGCCAGAAATGTCGAGTACAGCGTCAGACCATACACGGCAACTTTTGGATTGACCAACTGCAGAATAAAACCCGTTGTGAATGCACGGGTTCCGCCATTGGTCTCTGAAAATGAATACGTGGAACGCAGCGTGCCGTAAGCAAGCCATAAAATGTAGCCGGCTCCAACCCATCGCAAATATTCCTCAGCGGCGGGAATGACGGTCAGAAGGGTGCTGGACAGGTAGGCACATAAGAGCATGACGATAAAAAAGCCCGATGCGATGCCGAGCAGATAATTGAGGGTTTTCCGGTAGCCGTGTATCAGGCCCATCGATGCGCTTGAGATATTGTTGGGGCCTGGGGTAAATGTTGTAATGATCACAAATGAAATCAGGGGAACCATTTCGATGTCCACGCAAACACCTCTTGAAAAATGTGTGGCCGGTTTGTATTGTTTAACAAACTTTTGGACGTTAAATTAACTTTCGGACAATATATTGTCAAGGTGTTTGTTATATGGAACAGTCTGTTGAAGCCATTGCGAGCAATTTGCGGAATATACGCGAAAGTCGAGGGCTGAGTCTGGATCAGCTTTCCAGTCTGACCGGTGTCAGTAAAAGTATGCTGAGGCAGATCGAGGTCGGCAAATCGAGCCCGACCATCGCGACAATCTGGAAAATTGCAAATGGGCTGCGTGTCTCGTTTACCGCTTTGCTCCGGAAACCGGCGGTCCAGGCGGAAGTGAGATCCTTTCGCGGGGAGAAACCGCTTACGGCAAAGTCCGAACATTACCGCCTTTTTCCGTTAATTCCATTTGAGCCGCATCAATCATTTGAAACATATTACATTGAAATTGACCCGGGGACGGTTTTTGATGGGGAGCCTCACGAGGGCAACGTTTATGAATACGTTTTTGTTACAAAGGGGGCGCTTGAAATTTGCGTTGAGGGCAAAACGTTTCAGATCAATGAAAACGAGTTCCTGAAATTTCAGGCCAATTGTTCTCACGAGTACAAGTGCATTGGAAATGAAATGGCCTCGGCCATTATGCAGATCAGCTATCTTTCCTGATACTCAAGGATAAACTGGAGCCAACCGGTTTCTGGGTGTCCGAAATCATCGATCACGGCTTTATTCATTCCCTGTATACGTTTGATCCGAACAATATCCCGATCGAATTCAGCGCTGCCGTGCCGGATGTCGACCTTCGCACTCATCCCATGATGAAAGACCGCCGACCGTCCGTCATAACCAGCGAGGGGGCCGAGCCGCAAACGTGGGCCTGGTCGGAAGTCGAACACCCCACCCCGGAGGAGGAACGGACCCTGTATCCCGGTGAAGGCAGGATCCTTGCCCAGGGCGATGAATCTGATGGCAGTAAATAAGGAACGTGAATTTAATCAGCTTCAATCCCTTAGTTTTCAGACAGGCTCTAACGCGGGCAAGCCGCAACCCATCACGCATCACCGGCGTGAAGAACAAGCGTCTGGCACATTACTTCTCAATCCCGGTCCTTGCCTGGATGCCTCTGGTGTAGTAGTGTTTGACTTCTTTCATTTCGGTCACCAGATCTGCCGCATCGATGATTTTGGGATGGGCATATCGCCCGGTGATGACGATCTCTGTGTCGGGACGCCTTGTCTCGATAACATCTAACAGATCATCGACCGAGAGAAGGCCGCACAAGACCGCCATGTTTGCTTCTTCAAGAATAATTACCTGATATTTTCCGGATGACGCCGCCGCTTTGACATGGTAAAGGCCTTTGGCTGTGAAACTGAGATCCATCTCTGTTGGCCTGTCCGTCAGAAATTTGCCGGTGCCATACTGCTCGACGGTTATATGCCCGGAGTACTTTTCAAGTGCCTTGATTTCACTGTAGTTTCCGCTTTTCATGAACTGCACGATAATCACCTTCAGCCCGGCTCCGGCGGCGCGCATGGCCAACCCGATGGCGGCAGTTGTTTTTCCTTTTCCATTTCCGGTATACACCTGCACGTATCCCCTGGTGAATCGATTTGATTTCGCCGGTGTTTGAAAACTGTCGCTATGTAAATCGTTTTTGACTTCCGGGCTGGTCTTCAGCGGCGGCATAACGGTCATCAGAATCCCCTTATTGGAAAATGGCGTGCCGGGCGATGGCAGACCCATCCCGGGGTCTCCGGTCCTTACGGATACCAGGCACCCGGCACGCCGTGACACTCGATGTTTAAACAGAAATGCTAATCAATACCGTTCGATTTTCCGACGACCCTTATTGCCCCACTTCTCTCAGTTCGTAATCCGGAGCGGATGAACTTCCGTCCGGATGAGATTCGGTACGGTAAATCAGGCAATTGCTTCCGATTTCATAATCGGGGAGGGCGCCGGAGCCCAGCGGATGGTAGCCCGATCGATAGAGCTTCCCATCGGATTTCAGCTCATAGTCCGGGTGTTCGGACCAGCCGCGTGGATGGCTGGCGGTGGGATAGAGTTTTCCCTCGTAAAGCACATAATCCGGGGTGCTTGTCAGGCCGAGATGATGGGTTGGCGTGCGATAAATTTTGTACATGTCTCCTCCTTTTTTAAATGGGTGACGGTGAAAGTCATCCGAAGTATCGGCTGAAAATACTGTGCCGGAAGCTTTCTTGAATCTGGAGGGATCATTGAATAAAAAAAGCCCTCCAAACCTGTGCGGTCTGAAGGGCTGCACCCAGCTTTCTTGGCCCTGCTGTTCAATCGTACCTGGCGGGTATGTTCCCCCAATACCTTGGCACGACTGCCGTATCACCGCGGCAACTATCAGTAAGGCAGGTCTTCTGACTTCCGGATCGTTCTACTTTCTGCACCTTCCCTTCCCGATTACTATGAGAAAGTGGTTATTTGCAGATTTCGTCCCCGGTTACAGCGGCGGGACCGTTCCCGATTTTCACGGGATTCCCTATTAAGCCGATTATGGCACCTTGTTCAGAAGATGAGATATCTCACAAAAAATGTCAACATCTAAAACGCATTGGATGAAGACCTTGTTATCCATTTGATGGGTGCTACATCACGGTCCAGCGATCCGCCTCCTCATCCATCACCCGGTCCAGAATCGTCTGACGCGACGTTTGAAGTTCTTTTCTCAGGTTGTTGCGCGCGGCGGTGGCATCTTTTTTTCGCAGTGCATCGATCGTTCGCTGGTGACCATCCTTCATAATTTTTCCGCTGTGGCTCATCACCATAAAGCGGGCCAGCCGATCCAGGAGCCTGCCAATCTGATCGGCCAGTTCCGAATTTCCCGACGCCTGCGCGAGACCCACGTGGAACCTGCGGTTTTCCTCGGTGTAGCGATCATAGGAATCCGGATCGTCTCCCGTGTAATCGCCATGGACGCTTTCCAGTTGATTCAGTTGATCTGTGGTGATGTTTTCGGTCGCCCGCTCGACGGCGGCGATTTCCAGGATTTCCCGAATTTCCAGAAGATCTTTCAGTTGTTTGAGGGTCATGCGCGTAACGAAATATCCGGACCGGGGACGAATCGTCACGAGGCCTTCCTGGCCGAGCATTTGAAGTGCATCCCTCACCGGCGATACGCTGGTTCCAAATCGACCGGCAATGGCTTCGACCTCCAGGCGATCTTCCGGCCGATACTGCCCCGTAATGATGGCACGCCTCAGGTCGTGATAAATTTTGCTTTTATTTGTTTTCTGCAGCGCTCTGGCCATTGAATGAGAGCTTCCTTTCAAGTTGGTATTAACGGCACCATGAATAGAGAGAAATAGTTGTAATCGAAGGTGTTACCGTGATTTGGGTAATTGTAATGGACAGATTTAAGTGTTGATATATCATATGTCGAAACTGGGTATTATCAAATTTGTATAATGCATTTTCTGTTGATGGGCAAGGGCGATAGGGTGGGCTGCTTTTGATATTTTTTATTTACACCTATAATATGTTATGTTAGCAACTGAAATATCAGTTTTTAGGTGGTATATGTTAGTTTTTAACTACCTGTAGTGCTAACTATCTGAAAAATATGATTAAATTGTTACGTGGGATGTCGGTCGATACTGTTGTGGACATGACATGTTTACCGTTACACGACTATCTTTTTGACTCACCCATCCTCATTTTAAACGGGAGGGGCGCCACGACCTGAAGGCAACCCGCACTCACTGTAATCCATAGAGGAGGAAAATATGGACGAACGCCGTATTCACCCGCTTATCCTTGAGGCGAAAGAGGATTTGAAAAAAGGCAATATGTCACGACGCAGTTTTCTGCGCCTGGCTACCTTGCTGGGTCTGTCAGCAGGCAGTGCGCATCTGTTGGGCTTCGGGGCTCTGCCCAAGGCGCGCGCGGCGTCGACCCCCATCACCCGAGGCGGTGTTCTCAAAGCGGCGACCCGAATCGAACGTGTCGATCATCCCGCCCGGTTTTCCCTGGTCAGCCAGTCCCATGCATGGCGCCATGTGTTTGATTACCTGACCCGGACCGACCCCAGCGGCATCACCCATCCCTACCTCCTCGAGTCCTGGGACGCCAGCGACGATCTTAAAACCTGGACGCTCAAGCTTAAAAAAGGAATCACCTTCAACAATGGCAAGGAACTGACGGCGGACGATGTCATTTTCAATTTCAGCCAGTGGCTGAGCAAGGATGTCGGGTCGTCCCTTCTGGGGTCGCTGAATTACGTTGACCCGGCCGGTCAGGAAAAGATCGACGATTACACGGTGGTCTGCCATTTGAAGAGTCCGTCGGTCGTTCTGCCCGAGCACCTGTATCACTATGGAGCCTGCATCCTGCCAAAAGAGTTTGGTGGCGATATCACCAAAGAGCCGGTGGGAACCGGGGCCTTCCTGATGAAAGAGTATGTCCCCGGCGAACGGTGCCGACTGGTGGCCCGCAAGGATTACTGGATCAAGGGCGCCGACGGCAAACCGCTGCCGTATCTTGATGAGATCGTCATGGTCCAGCTGGGCGACGATCCGGCCGCTGACCTGGCTGCCCTGCGGTCGGGGCAGGTGGATACGGTGATCGAGCCCCCGGTTTCCCTGTGGGAAGGGGTGCAGAACGATCCGCGATTTTCGATTACCTCCACTCCCACCGCGGCCACCCGGGTTCTTCGGGTTCGTGTTGACCAGGATCCCTGGAAAGATCCCCGTGTCCGCCAGGCCTTGAAACTCTGCCATCACCGGGAAAAGATCCTGGCCATCGCCCTTCGGAATCAGGGCACCATTGGAAACGACAGCCATATCGCCCCGGCCAACGCCGAGTACTGCAAGGATGTCGACCCTTATCCGTTTGACCCGGCGAAAGCCAAACAGCTTCTGGCTGAGGCCGGTTTTCCCAACGGTATCGATGTCAAGCTCAATGTGGCCAATGACTGGCCGGAATCCATGGCCTATGCCCAGGTTCTTAGAGAGGACGCCAAACAGGCCGGGATCCGTATCACCCTGAACCCCATGCCGGCGACCCAGTACTGGGATGGCTGGACCGAATTCAACATGGGCATCACCTGGTGGTCACACCGGCCCCTGGCGTTGATGATGCTGCCCCTGGCCTACACGGCCGATGAAAACGGAAAGCCGGTCCCCTGGAACGAAAGCCACTGGATCAACTCGGAATTCCAGGCGCTTCTCGAGCAGTCTCAGGGCATTGCCGATGTGGAGGCGCGGCGCAAGCTCATGTGCAAGATGGCGAAGATCATGAAGGAAGATGGCGGCGTCTGCACACCGTTCTTTATGAATGTGTGGACCATTACCACTAAAAAGATCAATGGGGTGGAACCATCGCCCGAGGAATTTGCCATCTATCACAAGGCCTGGAAAGAGGCATAATCCATAGCTATGCTGCGATACGCGACCCGACGTCTGCTCACCATGGTGATTACCATGCTGCTGGTTTCCATGCTGGTATTTGCCGTGGTGGAGATTGCCCCGGGCAACGTTGCCCGGAACATACTCGGGGCCTATGCCACGCCCGAGCAGGAACGCTCGATGGAAAATCAGCTGGGCCTCGATCGTTCAATGGCGATGCGATACGTTTCCTGGCTGTTCGGCTCTGACTGGCAGGTTTCATCCCGGGTGGGAAAATCCCTGAAGGAAATCAAGGTCAGTCAGGGCACGGTGAAAGGGTTCTCCCAGTGGTGGGCCGTGGACGACGACGGCAGTCTTATCCAGTGGGATGTCCGCAACGGCAATCTCATCAAGCTGGTGCGTCAGTTGGACGGCAGCACGGTTGAACAAAACGATGACGCTGCCTGGCAAACCGATGAAACGGGCCGGAAGATTTTCTGGGGTCTGGATCGGCACAACCGGGCAGCGCTCTGGATTCAGGGGGAGGGCGGTACCGAATACCGTCTGGAGTATTCCGGATGGATCGAAGCCAAGGGCGCTCCGGTTGACTACATTCCGCTGTCAAAGGGACTGGTGCGCGGCGATGCCGGTATATCGCTTCAGTTCAAGCGCCCGGTCAGTGAAGTCATCGGGCGGAAGATTCGCAATTCGGCGATCCTGGCCGGGCTGGCATTTTTATTTGCCATGCCCCTTGGAATCTTTTTCGGTGTTATCGCCGGTCTTCGCGAAGGCCGGCTGGTTGACCGGATCGTTTCCATGGGCGGGCTGATCACGGCTGCATCGCCGGATTTTGCCACCGGTATTCTGCTGATCATGATCTTCAGCCTCAAACTGAAACTGCTCCCCGGGGCCGCCATGTTCCTGAACGATGCGGGAATCCTCTCCCAGCCCCGGATGATCATCCTGCCGGTGCTGACGGCGAGTCTGGTGGAAATCGGCTACATTCTCCGAATCACCCGATCGAGCGTCGTGGAGGTGATGCAGAGCAATTATGTGCGAACAGCGGTGCTCAAGGGGCTGCCCTACCACAAGGTGGTCATGGGGCATGTGATGCGGAATTCCATGCTGGCGCCGGTTACGGTCATCATGCTTCACGTGAACTGGCTGATCGGCGGGCTGGTGGTCGTGGAATCGGTATTCGGGTTTCCCGGGCTGGGCAGCTTTATTTTGAATGCCGCGCTCTACAAGGACGTGTATGCCATCGAGGCCGGTGCCATGGTGCTGATCGTCCTGGCCGTGGGAAGTCAGCTGATCGCCGATTTTATTTATTCAATGCTGAATCCGCGAATACGCTACGCGTAAGAGGCTTACAGATATGACGTCAGAGTCCATTGCCGAGGGCGTTGCCCCCGAGCGAGGCTGGCAGCGACTGCGCAACAGTTTGGCGATCCTCATCGAGTCCAGAACGGCTCTTCTGGGGCTTTCCATCGTACTGGTGTGGGTGGTGATCGCCATCGCCGCTCCGCTTGTCACCCAGCACGATCCCCTGCACCAGGATTATCTACACCTCAACAAAGGACCGTCGGCCGAGCACATTCTGGGAACGGACCACATGGGGCGGGATGTCTGGGCGAGACTGGCCTACGGGGCGCGGACGATCCTCACCCTGGCGCCACTGTCGGTGGCCGCTTCATTTGTGCTGGGGCTGGTTCTGGGGCTGCCCTCCGGGTATTTCGGGGGCTGGATCGACGAGGTGATCATGCGGGTCCTGGATGCCCTGATGGCCTTTCCCATTATCCTGCTGTACATGATCATTATTTCCGCCATCGGCGCCTCGGCGGCCAATGTGGTGCTGGCCATGGCCATCGGGGGGGCACCGGGTATCGCCCGGTTGATCCGTGCCCTGACCATGGACATCCGGACCCGGGAATATATCGCCGCCGCCCGATTGAGAGGGGATTCCGCCTTTCGAATCATGATGATGGAAATTCTGCCCAACTGCCGGGGGCCGCTGATTGTCGATTTTCTGCTTCGGGTCGGCTACGCCGCCTTCTACATCGGCACCCTTGGATTTCTGGGGCTCGGTCTGCCGCCTCCGACGCCGGACTGGGGAGGGATGGTTCAGGAGGGTCATACGTATATGACCAACAACCTGTGGCCGGTGCTGTCGGCCACCCTGGCGATTATCTCTCTTGTGGTCGGGCTCAATCTTTTTGCGGATGGTCTGCGTGAGGAGTCCATGCGGTATCAGTAATTTCTTCGAAAGGTGATCATGACGGATCGGCCGGTTCTGGAAGTCAATAATCTGGCAGTCACATACAAAACCCGCAAGGGCGATATCCAGGCGGTGCGCGATGTTTCATTCGCGGTCAACTCAGGCGAGAATATCGGCCTGGTGGGAGAATCCGGTTGTGGAAAGAGCACGGTGGCTTTTGCCCTGGTCAACTACCTGGGGCGGAACGGCCGCATTTCGGAGGGCAGCATCCTTTTCAAGGGCGAGGAAATGAGGCACCGCAGCGAGCGGGAGCTTCGGGAGCTCCGGGGCGGTGATATCGCCATGGTCTACCAGGAGCCCATGTCAGCCCTTAATCCCACCATGGCGATCGGCCGCCAGATGACCGAGAGCCTCATGGCCCATCAGGGCATGTCCGAGCAGCAGGCCCGGACGGCCTGCCTCAAGGCCCTGGCCGATGTCTATATGCCCTCGCCCGAGAGCGTTCTCAGGCGTTACGCCCATCAGCTGTCCGGCGGTCAGCAGCAGCGGGTGCTGATCGCCATGGCACTGCTCAACAATCCCTCGCTGCTGATCATGGATGAGCCGACCACGGCCCTGGACGTCACCGTGGAGGCCGCCGTGCTGGATCTTATCGCCGAGCTCCAGAAGAAATACAATACCGCCACGGTGTTCATCAGCCACAACCTGGGGGTCATCGCCCGGGTGTCGGACAAGGTGGCTGTCATGTATGCCGGTGAACTGGTGGAACTGGCGCCATCGCTTGATATCTTCAAAAGCCCGCTTCACCCGTATACCGTCGGGCTGATGCGGTGTCTGCCCAATGTGGACGCCCCCCGTGGTACCCGAACGCTCTATCCCATCCCGGGCCGGGTGCCCAGCCGATTCAACATGCCGTCCGGATGCGTGTTTGCGCCGCGATGCGACTATGCGATTGACCGGTGCCGGCAGGCGCCGCCCCCGCTGGTGGAATTGACTCCGGGGCATTTCAGCCGCTGCATTCGATCCGTGGAATGGCTGCAGGAGAAGCCCTGGGAGGATTCGTTTTCGTTTAAAAATCCTTCAGCACCCGAGGCGGCCTGCAACCCGGAGGGTGGGCCGGTGCTGACCGTTGACCGGGTCAAAACCTATTACCCGATGCCGTTCAAGACGATAAAGGCATTTTTCGGGGCGGAAAAGCGGCGCTACGTCAAGGCGGTTGACGATGTCAGTCTTCGACTGGATCGCGGCTGTGCACTGGGCATCGTGGGCGAGTCCGGATGCGGAAAGAGCACGCTGGCCAAAAGCATTGTCGGTCTTGAATCGCCCAGCAAGGGGCGGGTCGGGTTTCTCGGCCTGAATATTACGAAAGTGGCGGAGAAACGGGACCAGAGCGTGATCCGGGAACTTCAGATGGTTTTCCAGAATCCGGATGGCACCCTGAATCCCTCTTACAGCATCGGGGATCAGATTGCCACGTCGGTCCGGCGGTTCACGGATCTGCCCAAAGACAGGATTCGGGGCGAGGTGGTCCGGCTGCTCAAAGCGGTCAAGCTGGGTGAGAATTACTACGGTCGATACCCCCGGCAGATCAGCGGTGGTGAAAAGCAGCGGGTGGGAATCGCCCGGGCTATTGCCGGCAATCCCAGTCTGCTGATCTGCGACGAGCCGGTATCGGCTCTGGATGTTTCGGTGCAGGCGGCCATCCTGACGCTGATGCAGGAAATCCGAGAGGAATTCAATACTTCCATCGTCATGATCTCTCACGATCTGAGCACGGTCCGGTTTTTTTCCGATTTTGTCGCCGTCATGTATCTGGGGCGGTTGGCTGAAATCGGACCGGTGGAGGCCATCTACAAACCGCCGTACCACCCCTACACCGCCGCGCTGCTGGCCGCCGTGCCCCGGCCGGATCCGAGTCTTCCGGAAAATCGGCTGCGCCTGGGCGGTAACGTGCCCAGCCCCATCAACCCGCCAAATGGCTGCCGATTCAATACCCGCTGCCCGCACAAGATTGGCTCCATTTGCGAGAGCGTCGAGCCGCCGGAGCTGGATCTGGGCAATGCGCACCGGATCTTCTGTCACCACAGCCGGAAAGCGCTGAACCGCATCGGTACGGATTCATTCGGCCCTGATCCTGACGAGACTTGAAATACCCGAACCGGATCAACCGGAAATCCCAAATTACAGATTCTAAAGCGATGCGATACGATCGGCGACAAACGCATCCAGTTTTTCTCGAACGGCCGGAGAGAGCTCCGGCAGCTGGTAGGCGGCCAGGCGTTGTTTCCATGCGGCCGTCGCCCGTGCCTCGAATGACGTTCCCATTTTTTCCCATCGGTCGAAGGCGGTGCGATCCGACAGGGTGGGCATGAAGTGCTCGGTTCGAAAACCGGTGAGCGTCGAGGGATGCATCAGGTAATTGCCTCCGGGGCCGGTTTCGCCGATTATCTTCACAGTATCCCCCTCCGGCGGATTCATGCCTCTTGCCAGGCGCATGATGCGGTCGAGGATCTCTTCATCCATAACCCATTTGTCAAAACTGATGGTTGAAAAGGATTCCAGGAGCCCGATGCCCTGAAGAATCAGATCGGCCCCACTGATCTGGGTGACCAGAAGATTCATGGCCGCCTCGATGCCGGCCTGGGCATCCAGAACTTTGGCATCGGTCAGACCGCCGCCCGCGCGGCAGGGGACACCGACCAGTCGGGCCAGGCGGACGGCGGCATTAAGCAAGAGTGAAAATTCCGGTGCACCCGGTGCCGGAATCATGGTCCGCATGTCCGCGATGACCGATGTGTTGCCGTAGATGACCGGCGCGCCGGGCCTGATCAGCTGGGATAGGATGATGCCGCTCAGCACCTCGGCGTGGTTCTGAACCAGGGTTTCACCGAGACGGATATGGGATGACATTCCCGCCATGGTGCAGGATGTGATCAGGCAGGGCTGGTTTTTTTCGGCGAAGACCATGAGCGATCCCAGCATTTTCTCGTCCCATGCCATGGGCGACAGGGCGTCCACCACCCCGATCACGTAGTGCTCATGCCGGTCTTCGGTCGCTATTTTCGCCATTTCGATGGTGTCGGCAGCAAGCCGTGAATCCTGGGTCAGGCCCATCAGGGGCTTGTCGCTCAGCTCGATGGTCTGGAGCATCTGATAATAAAGGCCCGCATAGGGATCGATATCGGTCGGGTAGATCATGCCGGCCACGGCGATTTTCACATGCGGACTGGTCTGGGTGAGCTTCAGAAAGTTGCGGTGGTCCTCCATGCTGGCCGACCGGCGTCCGTATTCGGCATCATGGGCGTAGACCATGCCGGCGGCCGGCCCGTAAGCCGGCGGCCAGGGCTTGCCGATCGTAAGGGAATGGTCCGGGTTCCTCGCACCGATCGTAAAACTCTCCTTCACCGATTCCAGCGCACGCGCGACAAGCGCCGGCGGGATCCGCACCTGCTCGTTGTCGACACGGGCACCGTTTTCGGCAAAAATCTGCCGCGCCTTTTCATTCAGCAGCCGGATACCATGCTGGTCCAACAGTACCATAGCCTGATCGTGTATCAGGGCCAGGTCTGAATCGGTCAGGGTATTGATGCTCCATTCCATCGGGCGTGTTCCTTTCTGGAAATACGGAATGTGAATAGCTCGGTTATCTATTCCTCGAATCTGCGCTCTTTCGGCTGAAATTATCTATCGGTCATCCTGCTCGATGCCGGCTGCGGTTCGGATTTCAAATAATCGTAAAAATATAATAATTCAAGACCGTTAAGTCTATTGAAAAATTTCGGTTCTTAGTGATTTTACACTTTCTTTTTCTAAGCTATTATGCTAGAGAGCGCAATAGATATATCAGAAAGGTTTTTAAATATTATAAGAGAGATCACGTTTAATACATACAGTATCATTGGTTTAAACCTGCCGACCGGCACAAGGTTAAGGAGGAAGACAGGATGATCAGCACACACCGTATGAACATGGCCAGCGCCCATTATGCCCGCATGGGGGAAGCTGAGTGCCGTCAGATTCATCTGGCCACTCTCGAGGTGCTCGAACGGGTTGGCGTGGATGTCCACGACAGCAAGGCGCGGGAAATTCTCGCCGGTGGTGGAGCCCGGGTCGATGGCATCCGCGTGCGGATTCCCGAATATATGGTCGAAGAGGCCCTGCGCAAGGTTCCCCGGCGCCTGACCCTCTATGATCGGCTCGGCAATGTGGCGATTCGGGCCTGTGATTACAACACCTATTATGGGGGTGGATCCGATTGCCTGAACATCCTGGATCACCGCACGGGGGAACGTCGCTTGCCCGTGCTCTCCGATGTTGTCCATGCGGCCACGGTGCTCGATGCGCTGCCCGAACTGGATTTTGTGATGAGCATGGTGCTTCCCAGTGACGTGGATCAGCAGATCTATGACCGGTACCAGATGGAAGTCATGCTGAATTATTCCACCAAGCCGATTGTCTACGTAACCCCTGATTTTGAGGGCTGCAAGGCGGCGGTCGAAATGTGCGAGGCGGTGGCCGGAAGTCCGGAGGCGTTCCGTGCGAAGCCTTTTGCCGCTTGCTATATCAACGTCACATCCGGTCTGGTGGCTAATGAGGAGGCCCTCCAGAAATGCATGTATCTGGCGGAAAAGGGCCTTCCCATGACCTATATTCCGCTGAATGCCGGCGGCGTAAACTCGCCTTCCACCGCGGCCGGCTGCATGGCGACCATGAACGCCGGTATCCTTCTGGGCGTGGTGCTGGCCCAGTTGGTGAACCCCGGCGCCCAGATGGCTGTGCCGGGTTGGAACGGCGGACCCTACAATCTCAAAACCATGGTCGGAAACTATGTTCTTGCCGATGAGCAGGGCGTACCGACCACGATGGGTAAATATTACGAACTGCCGGTGTTCGGCCTGGGCGGTTCCACCGACGCCAAGGTCCTCGATCAGCAGTGCGGCTTTGAGGTGACCATAAGCCTCATGACGGCTCTTCTGCACGGCGCCAACATCGTGCACGATGTGGGATTCATGGATTCGGGACTTCAGGCCTCCTTCCAGATCCTTGCCATGGCCAACGAGTATATCGGCTTCATTCGGGCGGCCACCCGCGGGGTCGAGGTAAGTGAGGAGACACTTGCGCTGGATATCGTGGAGGAAATGGGACCCACCGGCAATTACCTGGGGCACGCTCACACCATGCGACACGTCCGTGAACCGTTTTACTCCGGCATGATGGACAAAGGCGGCTATGCCCAGTGGGAAAAGAAGGGCAAAAAGAGCATGGAGCAGAGGGCTGCCGAGGCCGTCGATCAGATTCTCGACACCCATACGGTCAAGGCGCCCTTGTCCGAGGATGTTCAGAAGGCCATCAAGGAAATCGTCGCCCGGGAACAGAAATGGGTCGATTCCGGGAAAAAGTGATCCAGTCGCTATGGGTCCTATAACCATTGCAAAGGATTATCTGATTTTGCCCCCTCCCTCAATCCCTCCCCATCCTTCGCGGTAACCGCTACGGCGGGCAAGCCACCAGGGGAGGGAAGCATTTTTCTCTCCTCCCCCTTGATGGGGGAGGCCGGGTGGGGGTGAAACGTCGGAATAGTTCAATAACCTTTTTTTCAGGTCATAGTCCCCAACAATAACGTATCCTGTCTTGATTGCCTTTTGGGTAGTCTTCTGCGCTTCGCAACCGCATACGTATTGCAATATATTCAGGATAATGTGTGTTGAAGAAAAACCGGAATGCGGCTCAATATCCGGGATATCTATTAATCACCAAGGCTCCAAGGAGAAACCAATGCACGACCCGGATCAGTTTTTTATGCGCGATCCCTGGATCTACGATCCCAACGCCCCGAAACCCGAGCCCAGGGACAACCACCTGGGATTTGAAACCCGCTCCCTTCACACGGGGTTCAACCCGGCGGAAACACGTGCGCCGTTTCGCTCGTTTGTCCCGCCCATTGTCCAGTCCATGACCTTCCCCTACGAGACCTTCGACACGATTCCATGCCCGGTCTACGGTCGAACCCGGACCCCCACCAACACCATCCTGGAGGATCGTCTGGCGGCGCTTGAAGGCGGAGAGGCATGTGTGACAGCCGGTTCCGGCTCACAGGCCCTGTTCAATCTGATTTTCACCATCGCCCGGCCCGGTGACAACGTGGTCACCTCGCTGAACATATTCGGGGAGGGGTACAAGCAGGCCGCCACCATTTTCCCCGAGCGCTGCAACGTGACCTTCCGTTTCGTGGAGGATCCGGCCGACCCAGCGTCCTGGGATGCCCTCATTGACGAAAAAACCAAATTGGTCTGGGTGGAAACCCCCAGCAATCCGGTTCTCTTTGTCACGGATATCCGGGCGGTGGCCGATGTGGCCCACGCCAAAGGGGTGCCGCTGATGGTGGACAACACCACGGCGACCGCCGCGATCCAGCGCCCCATGGAGTTGGGGGCGGACATCGTACTTCTTTCCCTGACCAAATTTCTGGCCGGAAACGCCACCGTCATCGGCGGCGCCATCATCGGGCCGGAGCCCCTGGTGGAAGATATCCGCTGGAATACCACCGAATTTCTGGGGTCGGTCGTATCTCCCCTTGAAGCCTTCATGATGCTTCAGTACCTGGAGACCCTTTCCATGCGCATGCAGCGGCACAGCGATAATACGCTCAAGGTTGCGGAATTTCTGGCGGCGCATCCCAAGGTGAGCCATGTCAACTATTCCGGCCTGAAAGATCATCCCCAGCACGAGTTGGCCTGCCGGCAGATGTCAGGCCACGGTGGGCTCATGTCTTTTGTCGCGCCCGGTGGGATTCCCGGTGCAGCCACGCTGATGAACAGCCTCCGGCTGATTGTCCATGCTGTGACCTTCGGCACCAGTCGGACCATCTGCATGCACCCGCCGACGATTACCCACGAGCACATGACCCCGGAAGAGCGTGCGGCTGTGGGTATCGATGACGGGCTGATCCGGCTGTCGGTGGGGCTTGAAAACCCCGAGGATCTCATCGCCGATCTGGATCAGGCGTTGAAGGCGGTCTGAGAACCTCCAAGGGGGTATGGGCCTTGTTGGATTAAATATATCCCGGATCAAACTCTACATTGAATCCATAGAGGAAAAGCCCCGAAGGGGCGTGACATACAAGCCCAGGGCATCGCCCTGGGTACGAAAAAAAGTAATGATTGAGGCCTGCAAGGGCGAGACAAAAAATGGGCAGGGTAGATAGAACCACCGCGCCTGTTGTCACGCCCTTTCAGGACTCGAAAAATAGGAGAGGCAAAGTCCCAGGGCGTTGACCTGGTCTGGTGTGTGTGGCCCTTTCAGGGCCGGGATGGACGCCTCTCGGAAAGCTGATTTGAACCTTCAGGCACAGGCATGTATAGCCCTTGCCCTATCACTTAATAGTTTAACCTGACGCCATGTTTTCAAACAGGCTGCCGGTATGCCTTGATCCCAACGCACAGGCCAAAAGATGCCCCGGTGGTTGTGAATCGCTAATTTCCAAAGTGTTGGCCGATTTGACAACTCGATACTATTTTTCGGATGATAATTGCCAGAGCGAGTTAATCAGAAACGAATAACTCATAAAGGAGTCACCATGCTGCGAGACGATTTTTACAATCAGTTATCCGAAGAGACGGAACGACTCAAACAAAACGGACTGTTTAAGTCGGAGCAGATTATCACCTCCCAGCAGCAGGCGGATATCGAGATCCGGGGGGAGCAATCGGTCATCAATTTCTGCGCCAATAACTACCTGGGACTGGCCAATCACCCCGAGGTGATCCGGGCGGCGCAGGATGGGGTGGGGCAATACGGTTTTGGAATGGCGTCCGTACGGTTCATCTGCGGAACGCAGAGCCTGCACAAAACGCTGGAAAAGGGGATCAGCGATTTTCTGCAGACCGAGGATACAATTCTTTATTCATCGTGTTTTGATGCCAATGCCGGGCTTTTCGAAACCCTTCTCGGGCCTGAGGACGCCGTTATATCCGATGAATTGAACCACGCCTCGATCATCGATGGCATCCGCCTGTGCAAGGCCAGACGATACCGCTACAAAAATAACGACATGACGGATCTCAGGGCAAAACTGGCAGAGGCCGACGCCGATGGCGCCCGCTTCAAGCTGATTGCCACCGACGGGGTCTTTTCCATGGACGGGATCGTGGCGGACCTGGTCGGTATCTGCGATCTGGCCGATGAATTTGAGGCTCTGGTCATGGTGGACGACTCGCACGCCGTCGGCTTTATGGGTGAAAACGGTCGGGGCACTCCCGAGCACTGCGGGGTTGGCGACCGGGTCGATATGATCACCGGAACGCTGGGAAAAGCGCTGGGCGGGGCCTCCGGCGGATATACCAGCGCGCGCCGCGAGGTGGTCCAGTGGCTCCGGCAGCGAAGCCGGCCGTATCTGTTTTCCAATACCCTGGCGCCCATGATCGCCGCCGCCACCCTGAAAGTGCTGGAACTGATCCGGCAAAGTGATGAGCTGCGCCGCAAGCTGAAGGAGAACAGCCGCTATTTCCGCGCGGAAATGGAAGGACAGGGCTTCACCCTTGCCGGCGGAGAGCATCCGATTATCCCGGTTATGCTGGGCGATGCCGTACTGGCATCACAGATGGCTGCCAAAATGATGGAAAAAGGAATTTATGTCGTCGGCTTCAGCTATCCGGTGGTGCCCATGGGCAAGGCCCGGATTCGAACCCAGATGTCTGCTGCACATGACAGGGCGCATCTGGATCGTGCCCTTGAAGTGTTTGCGTCCGTCGGCCGTGAACTGGGGGTTATCAGTTAGTATCCATCCATAAATCGGAGATTTTTGGATGGAGCGATTAGCGGTTAGCTGGTAGTTTTTATTCGCTTTTACTAACAGCTAATCGCTAATAGCTAACAGCTTCAAGCCTTACACGATATGGATGCCCATGAGGCAGGGAGGCGATCGATGAAAGCACTTGTCAAGGCTCGCCCGGAGCCCGGTTTGTGGATGGAAGAGCAGCCCGAGCCGCAGTGCGGTCACAATGATGTTATTGTTAAAATCAAAAAAACAGCCATCTGCGGAACCGATCTTCATATCTATAACTGGGACAAGTGGTCACAGAAAACCATCCGCACCCCGATGATCATTGGCCATGAATTTGTCGGAGAGGTTGTCGAGGTCGGCGAAGAGGTCAGTGGCCTCACTTTTGGTGACCGGGTTTCCGGCGAGGGGCACATCACTTGCGGGTATTGCCGTAATTGCCGGGCCGGCAGGCGGCATCTGTGCCGAAAGACCATCGGGGTGGGGGTGAACCGGGACGGCTGCTTTGCTGAATACCTGAGCATTCCGGCATTCAATGTATACAAGGTGCCGGCAGTCCTTGAGGATGACGTCGCCGCGATACTCGACCCGTTTGGAAATGCCGCTCATACGGCCCTGTCTTTTGATCTGATCGGTGAAGATGTGTTGATTACCGGAGCGGGCCCTATCGGTATCCTGGCGACAGCTCTGGCAAAACATGTTGGGGCCCGTTATGTGGTGACCACCGATGTCAATGACTACCGCCTTGAGTTGGCCGCGAAAATGGGGGCAACCCGGGTAGTCAATGTACTGCACGAACGGCTCGCCGATGTTCAGAAAACGCTGGGCATGAAAGAAGGGTTCGATGTGGGGCTGGAAATGTCCGGCATCAGCAGTGCACTCCACGAGATGCTGGCGAATATGAATCATGGCGGACGCATTGCCATGCTCGGCATTTTTTCCGAAAAGCCGGTGATCGATTCCGATCTGGTGATTTTCAAGGGCCTGACAATCAAGGGTATTTATGGGCGGGAGATGTTTGAGACATGGTATAAGATGGGTGCCCTGCTGGAGTCCGGCCTGGATATCTCCCCGGTAATCACTCACCGATACCCGGTTGATGATTTTCTCGATGGTTTTAACCAGATGAACACCGGAAACACCGGTAAAGTCATCCTGGATTGGGGGTAGGAAAGCGAATTTAATTAATTACAATTTCCTCTGGACTTGGATCCATTATTTTGTTTTAACTCCGAAACAACTCGGTGGTGAAAATCCCGTGTTTAAAAGTTCAAGGTTCAGGAGGGGCGATATCTTTTACTCGGCCGGGAGACATCGGCGTTGAAAAAAGACCTTCTGCCAGTTTCCCCTCCTGAACCTCTGGGCAAGCCCCCTGCCGGTATCAGAGGACAAAAAAAGCCCTTCAAACATAATGTTTGAAGGGCTGCACCCGTTTTGCTTGACCCTAACAAAGTTTGGCCTTTTGCTCTGTACCATCGCAGAGACACGGCTATATGCAAGGCAGGTCTTCTGACTCTCGGATCATCCTCCATCTGCGCCTTCCCATTTCACGTGATTCAAAACAGTGGCATTTGCAGATGTCGTCCCCGATCACAGCGGCGGGACCGTTCCTGATTTTCACAGGATTCTCTATTAAGCCTGACGGCACCTTGTCTGTCTCAATAAAAAACCGGGCTTTGAAAGTCAACAGTCTTTTTTTATTGTCTGAAATCTCACACCGAAAAATCGGCGGGCTGCTGAAAAATTGACTGCTATTGCTATTGTTATTGCGTTGTGGCGCGGGGAAACTGAAATCTGAATTTTAATTTTCAGTTACTGTATGTTGATTGCTGTTTGGTTCAATCTATTGTATAGTAGCCTGCATTTTTGGTCCTCACGGTGTTAAATTCCCCCTTTGTTTAGCAAATAAAGGGAATCTTTTCCTTAGCTGGTGTCCGTCAATAAATAATCGGTTCTGATGGGCAAAAGCTGGCATGCATATTGCTGGATAGAAGCGTATGCTATGGTGCAAGAGGACATATCCCCCACCGCCGGGGAGTCATTTCAATCGGCAGGAACTGCAAAACCCTGCAACGGCCTTGGTGCGCAGTGCCAGTCCTGAACTGTCTGTAAAAACAACGTTATTTTGTTTTCGGCGCAATACAGACCACACCCTTTCGTATCAGGATCGTCAACTCTCTTTCGGGTGTTTATCCCTTTCCGGACATCGCTTTCCGGGTTTTGATCCGTTGCGCAGAGCGTATCTTTCGTTCTACATGTCTCAGTTTTGCTACGAATTGGATATGACGAAGACGATTCGCCACGGTTCAAGCCCGCATCGCTTTCGCGTATCACCCGGCTTAAATCAACACCACAGGCAATCCGTAACCCAATAGGAGATCCATAACCGATATGCATCGGGATCATTGGCAGATAAAGGTACGTGTAAACAACTTTTGAGAATAATCTCATAACCTTAAGGAGGCAAAACATGCAACGCAGAACTTTTCTCAAGCGCCTGGCTGCTACCTCGGCCGGAATTGCCGTCAGCAGTGGTATTGGAAGCGTGCCGCGCAGTGCCCACGCCAAGCGCAAAAAACAGGATTTCGGGGAAATCAAGAGTCTCAAGGTGGAATGCGTCTCCGAGACCAGCTGGTTCGACAACCCCACGCTGGGCAAGGATATCAAGGCCGCCGGCGGCATCAACACCAACCAGTATGATGTGGCATACAACGAGGAAAACCTCGGCGGTTATGCTGCCCTGGTTGAGGTGGAAGCCCTTGACGGCAAGAAAACCAAATATCTGCTGGACAGCGGCTGGAGCAATGACTGGATGGATTATGTCTTCCAGAAAAGCGGTGTTGACAAAATGCTACAGGCCAAAGAAATCGATACGATGGTGATTTCCCACGACCACATCGATCATTTTTTTGGCATCGAGAGTACGCTCAAACACCGGCCGGACATTAAAATGTATTTTCCCTCGACTTCCATGAAAAAGAGCTTTGAATTGCTCAAGGGAGCCGATTTTTCCAGCACCCCCGGCTGTCCGAAAAATGCTCATCCGCACACGGGAGAGCTCGTGGTCACCAAGCCGGATCAACTCTACAAGCTCCAGGACGGGGCCGCGGTAGTCTTTTTCGACGCGCCGGCGACCCTCCAGGTCCGGGGTGAGAATGTCATGTATTTCAAGATTAAGGATAAGGGCTATGTGACCGTCACCGGATGCTGCCATCCGGGCATCCTGACCCTGATCAATTATGCCCGCCGAAATTTCAAGGACGGCGAAAAAAATTACGGTTGCTACGGTGGGTTGCACATTTCCCCCTTTGAAAATTGGGACCCAAAGATGGACGATATCATCGCGGGCGTTAAGCACTACAACATGGAAAAAATCGCCTGCAACCACTGCACGGGCTGGATCTGGGCTGAAAAGGCGGTCAAGGCAGGATTGCCCATCGTCAATGGTACCGATAAATTCAAATCGTACAAAAAGGTCGGCACCTTGGCCAAGGCCAACACCTCAAACGTTTACACCGGCAACGGGGATGTCGTTGTCTTTTAACATGTGAAACCTAACCGGGACCGCCGGGCGAACGGAGAGGGCATTTGACCGTCCGTTCGCCCGCGGCCTGCGCACAGCCCAAGTGGATATTCATATGAGTGCTCAAAACACGTGTAAAAATTGGTTGTCGGAAAGGCAGTTGATGCCCCGCTGGAATGTCTGGGCATCGGGTTCTCTCGATCTGGCGGTACTGGCTGTGGCGTCTCTTATAATCTGGTGGCTGTTTTTCGCCAATGCCGGTCCGCTGAAGCTTTACACCCCCCTGCTCGGATTTTCACTCGTCATCTGGGTCCTGCTCGTCATCATTTGGCAGACCGAATATTTTGATTTCTGGCCTTTGAAACGCCGGTTCCTGTCCGAGGCTCATCCGTTGCAGAAAGGTGGGCTTCTGACCGCTATTGCCCTCGGCATTTATCTGCTTTTTATTTTCGGCCTGGTTTTTTACATTATCGGCCGCTACGGTATCACCTACTTCAATTGGAACAGCCTGACCCGTTACGGCGAACTCGGCCAGGACGTCATGTCGACCCGCGAGACCACCTCCTGGGCATTTATCTGCCTGTCGGTACCCTTTCTGTGGTTGACCACCGTATTGATGGTCGGTAGCGACAAGGCCATCTGGCCCCGTGATCCCCAACCCGGGCAGGGGCTGGCGAACTGGTTGCTGGTGGCCTGCGCGTCCATCCCGCTTTTTCTGGTTTTTTTCCACCCCCATATCGGCTCCATGTTCTATCCGGCCCAGGTGTATGCGGCTGTGCCGCCCTGGTGGCGGGAAATAGCCGGGACGAACAGCGCCGAGTACGGCCTTGGCATCCTGTTTTGCAGCGTGATAGTGATTTTTATCACCCTGCAGCTCTGGGAGGGGCGCCCATGGAACCTGGTCGACCGGCAGCCCTGGAAATTTATCTGGGTTCTGGTCGGCGGTCTGCTGCTGGGCTTTTTCGTTTTTAAAGTCCAGTTGTTCATCATGGATTATCTCTGGGATGAGGCCTATATCGGCGGCCAGAATGAATATAACTACGGCTGGCGCTACAGCCATACGGTGACCATGGGCAACTTCATTCTGGTGCCGGCCATTGTAATTGCCACCTATTTCGGTGACGCCTTTGCCCGCATGCCTCTGTGGCTGAGGGGAATTGTGACCAGCGGGCTGGCGGTCGTTCTAGGCCTGTTATTTGCCTGGTGTTATTATGCCTGGGCGCCGGTGCTGCTGGGCGTTTGCGAGGGCGTGTCCCACCCCTCGGAGAACCCGTCCGCCTTCCTGGTGCTCCTTATTGTCCTGCTGAACATCCACGACTGTTATATGGACAAATGGCCGGGATACCGGCTTGCGTCAAAGGACGGTTCCCGCTGATGAACGCCTGTCACCATATCGACCCGGTCCGGGTGCTTGAAGAGGTGTTTTACACCGTCCTGCACCGCCTGTTTCACAGCGAGGGCGCCCGGACCCATTTCGGCTTTGCCCAGATTAATTTTTTTACCGACGGGGACGGCCTGCCCGGCTGGAACCTCTGGTTCGATGGCTGCGACGGGGCCTATCAGCTGATCCTGGTCGAAAGCGGAACCTGCGGATCCGGCGACGACGGGGAGTCGGGAGAGGTGACGGGACGCTGGGCCATCCGGTACTTTCCCGCTGAGGATGAAGCGGTCCTGGAGACGTTTTCCACCGTCGAGGCCCTGGCGCGGCTGGGGCCGCTTTTCGACCATACCGGCACCCCGGCTAATGGCGGGCAGGCCCGACTGGATGCCGATCTTTTCGTCGTGGGTCACCTCGATGTTCGTGTCGCACTGGATCGCCATTTCATTGAGATCGCCGCTATCTCCCAACGCAGATGGTGTGAAATCCGGACGGATGGGTTGCGCCTTGCAACCGAGGGTGCTGAGCCCATGGAACTTGTTGCCCCCGGTGCAATTGATCGTAACGTGCCCGGCTGGGAGCTGTCCGCTTTTTTCCAAGACAAGCTGGTGTGCGGCCTCTGCCACGCCTATGGGACCGCACCGGCGTTCACGTTAACGGCACAACGCGCCGGTACACGGCTTGAAATTGACGCTAACGGCCAGAAACGGCGAATAAGTGACTCCGACTC
>ENA-ORCU01000220-ORCU01000220.1-marine-metagenome-genome-assembly--contig:-NODE-220-length-26929-cov-3.269589_pt1 | contig 26929 bp, 21 predicted proteins | sample MGYA00248631_ERZ508512 | MGnify/ENA primary metagenome ERZ508512 (study PRJEB26183, sample SAMN06268844) | marine metagenome | isolation source: Tt an P1 anaerobic enrichment on pine from sediment taken...
CTGGTCAACGGCGCGCCCGCCCTGACCGGCCTGCGCCTGCGCGAGGCGACCCTGCCTGCGCCGGGGCCCGGTTTCGTTACCCTCTCGGTCATCGACGCAAACGGGCTGGCGGCACGGGCGCGGATCAGGCTGCAATGAGGCGGCAAACGGGGCCCCCGATCAGGAATACGAGGGCATGATCAGCGTCCCGCCCGGCGGCAACGCCGGGCCGCGCCACCCCTCGGGTCGGTCGCGGCCCTCATCACCCGAAAAGGCAGTCTCTCAAACGCGCTCGATCGCCAGGGCGATGCCCTGCCCGCCACCGATGCACATGGTGATCAGCGCGCGATTGCCGCCGGTCCGCTCCAGCTCATACATCGCCTTGACGGTCAGGATTGCGCCGGTCGCCCCCACCGGGTGGCCCAGCGCGATGGCGCCGCCATTGGGGTTCACCTTCGCCGGGTCGAGCCCCAGCGCGCGGTTCACCGCGATGGCCTGCGCGGCGAAGGCCTCGTTCGACTCGACCACGTCGAAATCGTCGGCCTTCAGCCCGGTGCGCGCCAGCAGGCTCTCGATGGCGGGGATGGGGCCGATGCCCATCACCTCGGGCCGCACGCCGGCATGGGCGTAGCCGATGATCCGGGCGCGCGGGGTCAGCCCGGCGGCCTCGGCCGCCTCGGCCCGGGCCAGAACCAGCGCGGCGGCGCCGTCATTGATGCCGCTGGAATTGCCCGCGGTCACCGTGCCGTCTTTCTGGAAGACCGTGCGCAGACCCGCCAGCGCCTCGGCCGACGTGGCCTTGGGATGCTCGTCGGTGTCGAAGGCCACCGTGTCGCGCTTCACCTTCACCTCGACCGGCACGATCTGGTCCTTGAAATGCCCTTCCGCGATGGCCCTGGCGGCGCGGGTCTGGCTTTCCAGTGCAAAGGCGTCCTGATCCTCGCGGCTGATGCCGCGCTCGGCCGCCACGTTCTCGGCGGTCACGCCCATGTGGCCGGTGCCGAAGGGGCAGCTCAGCGCGCCCAGCATCATGTCCTGCGCGCCCGCGTCGCCCATCTTCTGGCCCCAGCGGGCGGCGGGCAGGATGTAGGGCGAGCGGCTCATGCATTCCGCGCCGCCCGCCAGGCCGAAATCGGCATCGCCCAGCATCAGCGACTGCACCACCGAAACGATCGCCTGCGCGCCCGAGCCGCAGAGCCGGTTGACATTCATCGCCGGGGCGCTTTCGGGCACGCCCGCCTGCATCGCGGCGACGCGCGAGAGGTACATGTCCCGCGGCTCGGTGTTGATGATATGGCCAAAGGCCACATGGCCGATCTGCGCGCCCTCGACGCCCGCGCGCTCCAGCGCGGCGCGGGCGGCGACGGTGCCCAGCTCGATCGGCGGGGTGCCGGCCATCGCCCCGCCGAAGGTGCCGATGGCGGTGCGCGCGCCGGAAAGGATGACGATATCACTCATGGGGGGCCTCCCGGATTTCCCGTTGGATTTGTTGCACAGATTAATGGCGCGGAGCGGCGACGCACAGGAAAACGTCGCGTCGCGGAGAGCCCGGAAAGCGGCTGTGCAAGCCCCCGCAACTGTGTATCCTGCCGTCGAAGGAGGCCCGTATGCCCTATACCTACCGCCCCTATCCCTACACCAAGCCGCCGGGGCTGAGCGCGCCGGAACCGGCCAAGCCGGTGATCATCGTGGGCGCGGGGCCGGTGGGGCTGGCGATGGCGATCGAGCTGGCAAATCACGGCGTGGCCTCGGTGGTGCTGGACGACAACAACGTGGTCTCCATGGGCTCGCGCGCGATCTGCTGGTCGCGCCGGAGCCTGGAGATTTTCGACCGGCTGGGCATCGCCGGCCGGGTGATGGACAAGGCCGTTCCCTGGCGGCGCGGGCGCATCTTCCACGGCCGGGAAGAGCTGTTCCGCACCGACTTGCTGGAAGAGGGTGAAAAGGACCCCCTGGCCAACGGCCACGCCTTCCCTGTCTTCGCCAACCTCCAGCAATACTATGTCGAGGAATTCCTGATCGACCGTATCGAGCAGCTGGAGCTTGTCGATCTGCGGGTGCGCAACCGGGTGCTGGCCGTCGACCAGAGCGAAGAGGCCGCCCATGTCACCGTGGAGACGCCCGACGGCCAGTACGGGCTGCGCGCCGATTACGTGATCGCCTGCGACGGGGCGCGGTCATCGATGCGGTCGCGGCTGAACCTCGATTTCACCGGCGTGCAGTCCGAGGACCGCTTCGTCATCGCCGATATCGAGATGGAGACCGACCTGCCCGCCGAGCGGCAGTTCTGGTTCGAGCCGCCCTTCCACGACGGGCGCACCGCGCTTCTGCACAAGCAGCCGGACAATCTGTGGCGGCTGGACCTGCAACTGCCCCCCGAGGACGATGCCGAGGCCGCGGTGAAACCCGAAAAGCTGCGCCCGCGCATCGCGGCCATGCTGGGGCATGAGCATTTCCGGCTGGACTGGGTCAGCGTCTATTCCTTCCAGTGCCGCAGGCTGGCCGATCTGCTGCATGGCCGGCTGATCTTCGCCGGCGACGCGGCGCATGTGGTCGCGCCCTTCGGGGCGCGCGGGGCCAATGGCGGGCTGCAGGATGTCGACAACCTGGGCTGGAAGCTGGCCGCGGTGATCCAGGGCCGCGCCACGCCCGGCCTGCTGGAAAGCTATGACCGCGAACGCGGGCTCGCCGCCGACGAAAACCTGCGCAGCACCGCGCGCACGCGCCGCTTCATGAGCCCCGCACCGGGGGCCGAGCAGATGTTCCGCGACCAGGTCCTGGCGCTGGCCGCGAAGGCCGGCTTCGCCCGGCCAATGGTCGATTCGGGGCGCCTCTCGGCCTCCAGCCACTTCCCCTGTTCCGGCGCCGACGATTCCCGCCTGCCGCCCGGGGCGCGGCCCGGCTCGGTGGCGCCCGACGCGCCGCAGGGCAATGGCTGGCTGCTGCCGCGGCTCGCCGGCGCGCCGAGCCTGCTGGCGCTGGGCTGCGCGGCGCCCGATCTGGGCCCGCGCATCATCGAGGCCGAGCTGAACGACGCCACCCGCGCCCGCTACCTGGGCGAGGCGGATCACGCGCTCTACCTGATCCGGCCCGACCAGGTGGTCGCCGCCCGCTGGGTTGCGGCCGAACCCGGCACCATCACCGCCGCCATCACAGCCATGTGGGAGGGACGCCCGTGAAACTGATCGACACCCCCAACCTGCCCGATCCCGACGGCTTCTACGAGGAGTTGCTGGAGGCGCATGAGGGCCTGAACGCGGCCCAGACCGCGGAACTGAACGCACAGCTGGTGCTGATCCTGGCCAACCATATCGGCGACCGCGAGGTGCTGAGCCAGGCCATCGCGCTGGCCAAGCAGCGCTGACCGCCTTGCCCGCGCGCCTGACGGGATCACCGCCATGAGACTGGAGGATTTCGCCCCCCTTTCCGAGGCCGAGCGCAAGCTGATCGACGAATGCTCCGGCCCCGACCGGATCGTCTTCGGCGACGGAGAACTGCCGGCCGAGGATGACGAGGCCGCGGCCCTGCGCGCCGATCTGGTGCGGCTGATCCTGCTGGGCGGGCCGGGCGCGCCGGTGCTGCACGACAAGGGCCTGCGCCTGCGCGGGGCGCGGCTGACCGGGATGCTCGATCTGCAGGGCTGCGACTGCGCGCGCGACATGACCTTCTCCGATTGCCGCATCGACGCGGCGCTGAACCTGGTCAATGCCCGGCTGCGAGGGCTGCATTTCAGCGGCACGGTCCTGGCCGGGCTGGCGGCCGACAACGCCAGTTTCTCGGGCAGCCTCTATCTGCGCGACGGCACCGTGAGCCTGGGCGAGATCGGTCTTGCCGGCGTGCGGCTGGGCGGCGATCTGCAGATCTGCGGGGCCGAGATCCACAGCGCGGGGCAGGACGCGCTGTTTGCGCCGGCCCTGAAGGTGGAGGGATCGGTCTTCCTCGGGAACTACCCCTATACCGACAGCGAGACCACGCTGGTCGCGCAGGGCATGCTGTTCCTGTCCTCGGCGCATGTGGAGCATGATCTTTTCGTCTCCAACACCGCGATTTCTCTGGCCGAGGCAGAGTTGGGCAACCCCATCTTCGGCGCGGTCGAGGAACACGGGCACGACATTGCGCTGTCGCTGGCCCGGGCGCGGATCGGCGGCATCCTCTATCTGCGCGGCAATCAGATCAGCCGCGGAATCGTGAGTCTCGCAGGGGCAGAGGCCGCCCGTCTGAGCGACGAGCCGACAGGGCCCGGCGCAAGCTACCCGATCCGGCTGGACGGGTTCCGCTACCACGATTTCTCGCGCCATGCCGACATCAGCGTGCAGGCCCGGCTGGCCTGGCTCGCCCGCCGTCCCGAAGGCATGCGCTTCACCACCCAGCCCTATGTGCATCTGGCCGATGTGCTGACCCGCATCGGCCACCACGAAGAGGCGCGCACCGTGCTGATGCACAAGGAGCGCCTGCTGCATGCCGAGAACCGCCGCCGCCTGATGGCCGCGCGCGGCCAGGGGCTGGGCTGGGCGGGGGCCTGGGCAAAGGATGCGCTGCTGCGCCTGACCATCGGCTATGGCTACCGCCCCCTGCGCGCGCTGGTCATGGCGGCGGTGATGATCCTGGCGCTGGGCTGGTTTTTCGACCGGTGCTGGCGCGCCGGCGACATGGTGCCCAATTCCGCGCCCGTCCTGACCTCCGCCCCCTGGATCGAGGCCACCCGGAGCCATCCGGAAAACCCAGGCGCCTCCTGGTCCTCGCCCGGCCAGGCCGGCCAGGACTGGGAGAGCTTCCACGCCTATGCCTATGCCGCGGACCTGTTCATCCCGCTGGTCTCGCTCGGGCAGGAGGCGGGCTGGTCGCCTTCCACCTCGCGCTCGCCCTGGGGGCGGGCGGGCTGGTGGCTGCGCTGGGTGGCCGAGGCCGTGGGCTGGGTCGTCACCGCGCTGGGCGCCGGGGCGATCACCGGCGTGATCCGGCGGGAGTGAGCGGGCAGAGCGGCCGGGAATATCCCGAGGGTCAGGACGCCCCGAACACCCAGCGCGCCGGGCGGATCGGGCAGCGCCCCTCCTGGGTGAGCTGGAACACCTCCTGCCCCTCGATCACCACCGCCGAGACCGGCCCGCCATAGGCCGCGCCGGTGTCCAGATTCAGGCGGTTGCCGTAATGGGTGACCTTCTCCACCGGGGTGTGGCCATGCACGATCAGCGCGCCGTGGTCGCGCCGGTCGTCGTGAAACTCGCCGCGCATCCAGACCAGGTCATCCTCGTCCTGCTCGGCCAGCGGCAGCCCCGGGCGGATGCCCGCGTGGCAGAAGAACACCCCGGCCCGGCGATAGCTGGGCAACAGCCCCTCCAGCAGCGCGACATGGGCCTGCGGCACCTTGCGGCGCGCCTCTGCATGGATCTCCTCCACGGGGCGGGCAAAGCTGACATCCACCCCGTAGGAGGCCAGCGTCTCCCGCCCGCCGATGCGGTCTCCCAGCCAGTGGAGGTCGGGGCGGCGCGGGTCGCGTTCGGCCGGCGCGTGCAGGAACAGCGTCATCATCCGGTCGTGGTTGCCCTTCAGCAGCACCCATGGCTGCCCTTCGGCCCGCCCGCGCAGCAGGAACTCCAGCACGCCGCAACTGTCGGGGCCGCGATCCACGTAATCGCCCAGATGCACCACCGGTGCCGCCTCGTCCCCCACCCGCGCCCGGTCCGCCGCGATCCGGCGATGCACCTCGCGCAGGTGGTCAAGGTGACCATGGCTGTCGCCTATGGCGTAGCTGCGCATCGTGTCCTCCGGCTCAAAGAAAATGGCCCGCCGCTGTGATGCGACGGGCCGCCTCGTGATGCAAGGCCTGCGGCCTCAGAGGTCGAAGGACAGCGGCCGGACCTGCACAAAGAGGCCGGTCTGGCGCAGCGCCTCGAGGACGTCCTCGGGCAGCGGGTTGTCGAGGTAGAGCAGCGCGATCGCATTCTCGCCCACCCCGGTCCGGCCCAGGGTGAAGTTGGCGATGTTCACGCCATGCGCGCCCATGGTGGCGCCCAGCGCGCCGATGATGCCCGGCACGTCGCGGTTGGTGGTGTAGAGCATATGCGAGCCGATCTCGGCGTCGATATTGATGCCCTTGATCTGGATGAAGCGCGGCTTGCCATCCGAGAACACCGTGCCCGCGATCGAGCGCTCGCGCGTGTCGGTGACCACGGTCAGCTTCACGTAACCCTCGAACACGCCCGACTTGCCCTGCGTGGTGCGCGAGATCTTGATGCCCTTGTCGGCGGCGATGACCGGGGCCGAGACCATGTTCACATCCGGGTTGGCCGGCTTCATCACGCCGGCGATCGCGGCGCAGTTCAGCGCGTCGAGGTTCATCTCGGCCGAGCAGCCGTCATAGAGGATGTTGATGGCCTTGATCGGCTCGTCGGTCATCTGGCCGATGAAGGCGCCCAGATGGCCGGCCAGCTTGATCCAGGGGCCCATGACCTTGGCTTCCTCGGCGGTGACGGAGGGCATGTTCAGCGCGTTGGTCACGGCACCCGTCAGCAGGTAGTCCGCCATCTGCTCGGCCACCTGCAGGGCCACGTTTTCCTGCGCCTCGGTCGTGGCCGCGCCCAGATGCGGGGTGCAGACCACGTTGGGCAGGTCGAACAGCGGGTTCTCGGTGGCCGGTTCCTCGGAGAACACGTCGAAGGCGGCGCCGGCGACATGGCCGTCCTTCAGCAGCTCGGCCAGGGCCACTTCGTCCACGAGGCCGCCGCGGGCGCAGTTGATGATGCGCACGCCCTTCTTGGTCTTGGCCAGGTTCTCGCGGCTGAGGATGTTGCGGGTGCTGTCGATCAGCGGCACGTGCAGGGTGATGAAGTCCGAGCGGTGCAGCAGCTCGTCCAGCTCCACCTTTTCCACGCCCATGCGGTCGGCCTTCTCTTCGCTGAGGAAGGGGTCATAGGCGATGACCTTCATCTTCAGGCCCAGCGCCCGGTCGCAGACGATGCCGCCGATATTGCCGGCGCCGATCACGCCCAGCACCTTGCCGGTCAGCTCGACCCCCATGAACTTGGACTTTTCCCACTTGCCCGCATGGGTCGAGGCGCTGGCCTCGGGGATCTGGCGGGCGACGGCGAACATCATGGCGATGGCGTGCTCGGCAGTGGTGATCATGTTGCCGAAGGGGGTGTTCATCACGATCACGCCCTTCTTGGAGGCGGCCACCTTGTCGACATTGTCGGTGCCGATGCCGGCGCGGCCGACGACCTTGAGGTTGGTGGCGGCCTCAAGCACCTTCTCGGTCACCTTGGTGGCCGAGCGGATGGCGAGGCCGTCATAATTGCCGATCACCTCCAGCAGCTTTTCCTTGTCCTTGCCGATGGAGGGGTCGAAATCGACCTCGATGCCACGGTCGCGGAAAATCTGGACGGCGGTTTCGGAGAGCTTGTCGGAAACGAGAACTTTGGGAGCCATTGTCGTGGTCCTTTGGAATATGGGATGGGGGGCGGGTGCGCCTTTCCGCGCACCCGGCATGTCATATCTGCGCGGGCGGAGCCGCGCGCCGTTATGCCTGGGCGGCGATCTCGGTTTCGAAGGCCCAGTTCAGCCAGGGCATCAGCGCCTCGACATCCGCGGTCTCGACCGTGCCGCCGCACCAGATGCGCAGGCCGGCCGGCGCGTCGCGATAGGCGCCGATGTCGAGCGCCACGCCCTCACCCTCCAGCCGCTTGGCCACGGCCTTGGCGAATGCGGCGCCGTCCTTGATGCGGTCGTCGGTGAACTTCAGGCACACGGAGGTGTTCGAGCGCGTCGCCGGGTCCACGGCGAGGAAGTCGATCCAGTCGTGATCGGCCACGAATTTCTCGATCACCGCGGTGTTGGCGTCGGCGCGGGCGATCAGGCCGGTCAGCCCACCCACCGATTTCGCCCAGTCCAGCGCGACGAGGTAATCCTCGACCGCCAGCATCGACGGCGTGTTGATGGTGGCGCCCTCGAAGATGCCTTCGATCAGCTTGCCGCCCTTGGTCAGGCGGAAGATTTTCGGCAGCGGCCAGGCGGGGGTGTAGCTTTCCAGCCGCTCCACCGCGCGGGGGCTGAGGATCAGCATGCCATGGGCCGCTTCGCCGCCCAGCACCTTCTGCCAGGAGAAGGTGGTGACATCGAGCTTGTCCCAGGGCAGCTCCATCGCGAAGGCGGCCGAGGTGGCGTCGCAGATGGTCAGGCCTTCGCGCTCGTCGGGGATGAAATCGCCGTTCGGCACGCGCACGCCCGAGGTGGTGCCGTTCCAGGTGAAGACCACGTCATTGTTGAAATCGACCGAGGCGAGGTCGACGATCTCGCCGTAGTCGGCGGTCTTGACCTCGGCGTCGATCTTGAGCTGCTTCACGACATCGGTGACCCAGCCGGCGCCGAAGCTTTCCCAGGCCAGCATTTCCGCCTTGCGGGCACCCAGCAGCGACCACAGCGCCATTTCCATGGCGCCGGTGTCCGAGGCGGGCACGATGCCGATGCGGTAGTCGGCGGGGATGCCCAGCACTTCGCGGGTGGTCTCGATGGCGGCCTTCAGCTTGGCCTTGCCCACCGCGGCGCGGTGCGAGCGGCCGAGCGGCGCATCTGCGAGCTTGTCGAGGGAGAATGTGGGGATCTTGGCACAGGGGCCAGAAGAAAAACGCGGATTGGCCGGCCGCGCGGCCGGAGCTTCGATAGCCATAGCTGGTATCCTTCCAGATATATGCCCCTCGTTGGGGAGGGGTGTCCCACGGACGCAGATACGGCTCTTTCTGCGCTGGCACAAGCGCGAAAGCTGCGATATTGCGCGGTTCGAGCGCCTGAAAGCGACAATTCTGTTCACTATCGGAAACATGCCCATGTTCATCGCCACCCTCCTGTCCGCCCCCGCCGCCCGCGCTCTCGACCCCGCGCTGGTCGATTCGCTGCGCAATGCCTGGGGCGGGGGTGACGCGGTCTGGCTGGCCCCGGACGAGGCGGCGGAGTTCGCCCTGCCGCAGCTGCCCGGCAACCGCTGGCAGGTCTGGGAAGAGATGCAGAAGCTGGGCATCGACCTGGTGGTTCAGCCCGCGAAAGGGCGCAGGAAGAAGATGCTCATCGCCGACATGGACAGCACCATGATCCAGCAGGAATGCATCGACGAGCTGGCGGTGGTGGCCGGGATCGGCCCCCGCGTGGCCGAGATCACGGCGCGGGCCATGAATGGCGAGCTGGATTTCGAGGGCGCCCTGCGCGAGCGCGTGGGCCTGCTCAAAGGGCTGGAGGCCGGGGTGATCGACCAGGTTCTGGACGAGCGCATCACCCTGATGCCGGGGGGCCGCGCGCTGGTGGCCACGATGAAGGCCGCGGGCGGCTATACGGTGCTGGTCTCGGGCGGCTTCACCAATTTCGCCTCCCGCGTGGCCGAGGAGCTGGGCTTTGACGAGCACCGCGCCAACACCCTGCTGATCGAGGACGGCAAGCTGACCGGCGAGGTGGCCGAGCCGATCCTGGGCCGCGAGGCCAAGGTGGCGGCGCTGAAAGAGGTCAGCGCCCGGCTGGGGCTGGGCCACGAGGCGGTGATGGCCGTGGGCGACGGGGCGAATGACCTGGGCATGCTGGGGCTCGCGGGCGCGGGCGTGGCGCTGCACGCCAAGCCGGTGGTCGCCGCCGAATGCGACATCCGCATCAACCACGGCGACCTGACGGCGCTTCTCTATATCCAGGGCTATGCGCGCGAGGATTTCGCCGCCTAGCGCAGCGTCTCGGCCGGCCGGATGATCCCGGTCTCGATCCCGCGCCAGTTGCGGATCGGCGCATTCATGCGCTTCAGCGTGGCCGGGTGGCGCGCAGCGAGCGCCCCCAGCTTCACCAGCAGCGCCGCGATGGCGCATTCGCTGGCGCGCGTGGCGCCGTCCACGATCTTCAGCGCGATGCCCAGCTTCTGTTCGGGCAGCATGGCCACGAACACCGCCTCGGCCCCGGTCTTCAGCGCCACGCGGCCGTCCATGGCGCGCATGAGTTCGGTGCAGGCGCGCCCCTCGCCCGCCACCAGCTCGGGGAAGGCGCGCATCGCGTCGCGCAGCCTTGCCGCGGCACGTTCGCGGGTGGAGCCCCCGTCGATATTGGCCCCGGCGAAGAACCCCATGGCGCGGGCCAGCCCGTGCACGGTGGTGGCAAAATTCGGGGCCGAGCAGCCGTCGATGCCGAAACCGGGGCTCTGCATCCCCGTCACGTCCTCGAAGGCCTCGCGCACGGCAAGCTGCACCGGATGGGCGGGATCGACATAGTCCGGCCCCGCGCCGAGATGCCGGGTCAGCGTCAGGAACCCCGAATGCTTGCCCGAGCAGTTGTTGTGCCACTGGCAGGGCGCCCCGCCCGCGCGGATCATCGCGTGTTTGGTCTCGGTGTCGCGGGGCACCTCGGCGCCGCAGCGGAAGGCGTCATCGCCGAGCCCCAGCTCGCCCAGCCATGTCCGCACCATGCCGGTATGGATCGGCGCGCCCTGGTGCGAGGCGCAGGACAGCGCCAGCCGGTCCACGCCCAGCCCGAAGGCCTCGGCCGCGCCGCTTTCCACCAGCGGCAGCGCCTGGATCATCTTGGCCGAGCTGCGCGGCAGGATCACCGCGTCGGGGTCGCCCCAGGCCTCCACGATATTGCCCTGTGCATCGCAGATCACCGCATGACCGCGGTGCCGCGATTCCAGGAAATCGCCGCGCCAGACCTCGACCATCTCTACCGGTTGCGCCATCTCGTCCTCTTTCCTCACGCATGCGCGATTTTCTGCCAACGGGGCTTTCAAAAATCGGCTGGTTTACGTTAGTCTCCGGCATATCGAGTTGAAATGCACGCCGCCACTGGAAAAGGTGCGAGGAACGGCCCCGACGGGCGTGCAGCAGAGGCAAGGGACAGCTGGAGGCTGTGGGACACATGACATCTTGGATGCGACACGGCATTGCCGGGGGACTGCTGGCACTGACCGCTTTTTCGGCACAGGCGCAGGAATCGACCAACCGCGTTGCCGCGAAAACCGACTGGTCCGTCTTCGTCGAGGATGACCCGACCGAATGCTGGGGCGTTTCCAGCCCCAAGGAAACCGTGAACACCCGCGACGGCCGCGTGGTCGCCGTGCGGCGCGGCGATATTCTGCTGTTCGTCTCCTTCCGCCCCGGTTCGGGCGTGGAGGGCGAGGTGTCCTTCACCGGCGGCTATCCCTTTGCCGAGGGCTCGACCGTGGAGATGGCGATCGGCGACCAGACCTATGAGCTGTTCACTAAGGGGGAATGGGCCTGGCCTGCCTCCAAGGCGGACGACGCCAAGATCCTGACCGCGATGAAGCGCGGCGCGGACGCCACCCTGACCGCGCGCTCGTCCCGCGGCACCAGGACCAAGGACACCTTCTCGCTGCTGGGCTTCACCGCGGCGATGGAAGAGGCCGAGGCCCGCTGCGGCGGCTGAGGGGCCAGCAATCCGACGCCCCGGATCTTGGCCGGTATCTTGAAACGAGGGCAGCGGCCGACCCGAGGGGTGGGCGAGAAGCGCCCGCCCCGTGGGGGGCGGGTCGGGCGCTGCCCGGCGTAAACGCCGGCGAGACATTTGATCGCCGCGTCAGTCAGGCGAATGCCCGCCTCGTCTGCAAGCCGGATCAGCGCGGCCAACGGACAGGTTTGATGTTTTCCCCGGGAAAAGGCCGTTCCCGGCTATTCCCCGTAGGGCACCCAGATATTCTTGACCTCGGTGGCGGCGCGCAGAAACTCGCGCCCCTCGCCCTGCGGCCCCGTCCAGTCGCGCGTGCGGCCGTTGTTCACCCATGTCCGTTTCAGGTTGTGGATCGAGGCCGCCTCGACCACCGCCGACAGCTCGGTGGAGGAGAAGCACCAGCAGGCATCCACATCCATGTGCCCCGCCAGCGCCGGGGCCAGCTCGGCATGCGCCCCGGTGACGATGTTCACCACCCCCGCCGGCAGGTCCGAGGTGTCGAGCACCTGGTAGAAATCGGTGGCGGCCAGCGGGAAGGGCTCCGACGGGACCAGCACGCAAGCGTTGCCCATGGCGATGGCCGGCGCCATCACCGACACCAGCCCCAGCAGAGGTGCATCGTCAGGGCAGAGCGCGCCGATCACCCCCAGCGGCTCGTTCATCGTTAGCGCCACGCCGCGGATGGGCACCGAATGCGCCGCGCCGTCATATTTGTCGGCCCAGGCGGCATAGGTGAAGAGCCGCGCGATGGCGCCCTCGACCTCGGCCCTGGCGGATTTCTCGTGCCGGCCGGTCAGGCCGCGCAGCCGCTCGGTGAACTCGCCCGCCCGGGCCGAGAGGTTCTCGGCGATGTAATAGAGGATCTGCGCGCGCAGATGCCCGGTGGCCTTGCCCCAGCCCTTCGCGCCATGCGCCGCCTCCACCGCGTTGCGGATATCCTTGCGGTTACCCAGCCCCACATGGCCCAGGAGCCGCCCGCGCGGGCTGAAGACGCTGCGCGAATAGCCGCCATCGGGCCGCGCCTGCTTGCCGCCTATATAGAGCTTCGCGGTGCGGTCCAGAGGGTCGGCGACCTCGGGCTCCTCGGGCTTGCTCTCGGGCAGGATCGGTTTCAGGGGCTTTGTCGCGTGGTCGGGCCTGAGATAGGCATGGAGGCCTTCCCAGCCCCCCTCGCGGCCAAAGCCGCTTTCGCGCAGGCCGCCGAAGCCCGCCGCGGCATCGAAGAGGTTGGTGGCATTGACCCAGACCACGCCCGCCACCAGCTTGGGCGCGATGTCGAGCGCGAGGTTCACGTTCTCGGTCCAGACGCTGGCGGCCAGCCCATAGCGGGTGTTGTTGGCCAGCGCCACGGCCTCGGCCGGGGTGCGGAAGGTGGTGCCGACCAGAACGGGGCCGAAGATCTCCTCCTGCATCAGCCTGGAGGCGGGCGAGAGCCCGGTGATCAGCGTGGGGGGGTAATAGCAGCCCTCGGGCAGCGGCCCCGCGGCGCGGTAGATCTCGCCCTCGCCCGCGCCCTCGTCGACCATCCTGGTGATGGTCTCCAGCTGCACCGGGTCCACCACCGCGCCCACGTCGATGCATTTGTCGAGCGGGTTGCCGATGCGCAGCTTGTCCATCCGCGCCTTGAGCTTTTCGTAAAAGCGCGGCGCGATGCCCTCCTGCACCAGCAGGCGCGAGCCCGCGCAGCAGACCTGCCCCTGGTTGAACCAGATCGCGTCCACCAGCCCCTCGACGGCCGAGTCGATATCGGCATCCTCGAAGACGACATAGGGCGACTTGCCGCCCAGCTCGAGCGTCAGCGACTTGCCCGTCCCGGCGGTGGCCGCGCGGATCTTCCGCCCGACCTCGGTCGAGCCGGTGAAGGCGATCTTGTCGATGCCGGGATGATTCACGATCATCTCGCCCACCGCGCCGTCGCCGGTGACGATATTGACCACCCCCTTGGGCAGCCCCGCCTCGCGGCAGATATCGGCGAACAGAAGCGCGGTCAGCGAGGTGTATTCGGCCGGTTTCAGAACCACCGTGTTCCCCGCCGCCAAGGCCGGCGCCACCTTCCACGCCAGCATCAGCAGCGGAAAGTTCCAGGGGATGATCTGGCCGCAGACGCCATGCGGCACGTATCCCGGCAGCTCGCTGTCCATCAGCTGCGCCAGCCCCGCGTGGTAATAGAAATGCCGGTGCACCAGCGGGATATCGATATCGCGGCTCTCGCGGATCGGCTTGCCGTTGTCCAGCGTCTCCAGCACGGCGAAAAGGCGCGCGTGTTTCTGGATCAGCCGGGCCAGCGCATAAAGGTATTTCGCGCGCCCATGCCCGCCGAGGCGCGCCCATCTGCCCTGCGCGCGGCGCGCGGCGTCCACCGCGGCGTCCACGTCCGTCTGCGTGGCCTGGCTCAGCGTGGCCAGCACCTCTCCCGTGGCCGGGTTGCGCGCCTCGAACCCGTCGCCCGGCGCGGTGAAGCCGCCATTGATGAAATGGCCGAAGCGGTCGCCGCCATCCACCAGCCAGGCCAGCGCCTCGGCCGCGCTTTCCGGCGCCGGCCCGTATTCCATCGTCTCGAACAGCTCTTTCACGGTCATGGCTTCTTCTTGGCAAAAATACTCAAAATCCTGCCCCCACCACGGGCGCTCAGCCCATGGGGTGGCGATAGGCGGCCGAATACTGGCCGGTGACATGATGCTCGAGCTGGCGCTCGATATCGCCCAAGAGCGAGGACGCGCCAAAGCGGAACAGGTCGGGCTGCATCCAGCGGTTGCCCAGCTCCTCCTTCAGCAGTGCCAGGTAGACCAGCGCGTCCTTGGCCTTGGATATCCCGCCCGCGGGCTTGTAGCCCACCCGGTGGCCGGTGCGGTCGTGATAGTCGCGGATCGCGCGCATCATCACCAGGGAAACGGGCAGGGTGGCGTTCACCGCCTCTTTCCCCGTCGAGGTCTTAATGAAATCGGCCCCCGCCATCATGCAGACCAGCGAGGCGCGGGCGACGTTGCGCAGCGTGCCCAGCTCGCCCGTGGCCAGGATCGCCTTCACATGCGCCTCGCCGCAGGCCTCGCGGAACGCGCGCATCTCGTCATAGAGCGCCTGCCAGTTGCCCGACAGCACATGCCGGCGCGAGATCACGATGTCGATCTCCTCGGCGCCGGCCTTCACGCTTTCGCGGATCTCCTGCACCCGCAGCTTGTAGGGCGACAGCCCGGCCGGAAAGCCTGTGGAAACGGCGGCGACGGGAATGCCTGTGCCCTCAAGCGCCGCGACGGCGGTTTCCACCATCTCGTGATAGACGCAGACCGCGCCGGTGTGGATCGGCCCCATCCCCAGCGCCTCCAGGATGTCGGGGCGGACCGGCTGGCGCGCCTTGGCGCAGAGGCGGCGGACGCGCTCGGCCGTGTCGTCGCCCGACAGCGTGGTCAGGTCGATCAGCGTGATCGCCTTGAGCAGCCAGGCCGCCTGGTGATCCTTCTTGACCGATCGGCGGGCGGGCAAGGTTCCGGTGCGCCGCTCGATGGCCGAGGTATTGGCCTGCTGGGCGCGCACCCAGTCCATGTCCAGCGCGAGCCCCGGATTGCGGCTGCGGCCGATCTGGGGCAGGGCGGTTGTGGTGGTGCGTTCCAGGGGTTGCGGGTCGGTCTGCACGGGCCGGGCCTCCTCCCATCCGTTGCGGATGGAAACTGGCACGGGCGGGAGGCGTTGGCAAGCGCGCCCGCGAATCGACGCGGCGGAAGCCGGGCGGGTGAAGAGGGGCGATTCGCCCGTCCCGGCAGCGCGGGCAGCGGCGCCGGCCACGGCGCTTGCAGATCATTCCCGGGCAGGGCCGGGGCGGTGCGCGGCCACGATTCCGCCGCCGGTCATTGCCCGGCAGAGTGCGGGCATGACATCACGCCGGCGCCTCGGCGCTGCCTGTCATCGCGGATTTCGAGAGGGATTTGGTGGAGCCTAGGGGAGTCGAACCCCTGACCTCTTGCATGCCATGCAAGCGCTCTCCCAACTGAGCTAAGGCCCCATCGTGGTGCAGGCTGTCTGCCTTGCCCGCGTGTATCTAGGGAAGCGCGCGGGGGAGTGCAAGCGAAAAAATGCCCCCGCGCGTCCCGTCAGCTTTCGTCTTCCTCCGAGGACACGTCGGCAATGTCGTCGAGCGAGACATTGTCCTCGTCCTCTTCGTCCAGGATGTCGTCGTCGAGATCGACATCCTCTTCGTCCAGAACCACTTCTTCCTCCCGCTCCTCGCGCGCGGAGGCCTTGGCCTTGGCGTCGGACTTGTCGGCCACAAGCGTGCGGCCGCTGCCGGCGTTCAGGCTTTCAAGCGAGAAGCTGTGGCCGCAGGACGGGCAGGTCATCGGGTCGCGCTGCAGGTCGTAGAAACGCACCGAGCATTTCGGGCAGACGCGCTTTACACCCCATTCTTCCTTGGGCATGAATATCCCCTTACATCGTCGTCGTGAGAACTCAGTCGCAGCCAACTGCCACAACAGCCTGAATGTGTCAAAGCCCTTTTTGCAAGGGTGTTGGCCGCGGGCGGCAGGGTGCCGAGGCAGGGGAAAAGGACAAGGCCATGCCCATCGCCCAGCTTCCCGGCGCGCCGCCGGTCGAGATCACCCTGCGCCGGTCGGCGCGCGCGCGGCGCTATTCGCTGCGGGTCTCGCAGCTCGACGGGCGGGTGACGCTGACCCTGCCGCAGGGCGCGCCGCTGGACGAGGGGCTGGCCTTCGCCCGGGAAAAGGCGGGCTGGATCCGCGCCCAGCTGGCCGGGCAGCCCGTCCCCGCGCCGGTGGCGGTCGGAGGGTCGGTGCCTTTCGAGGGCAGCCAGCTGCCGATCGTGGCCGGGCGCCGGCGTGGCGCCGTGCTGGCCGACGGGCAGCTGGAGGTCCCGGGGGACCCGGCGCGTGTGGGCCCCTGCGTGAGGGCCTTTCTGAAAGAGCAGGCGCGGGGGCGGCTGGCCGCGGCCTCCGACCGCCATGCCGCGGCGCTGGGGCGCAGCTATGGGCGGATCACGCTGCGCGACACGCGCTCGCGCTGGGGGTCGTGCTCGTCGCGCGGCGACCTGATGTATTCCTGGCGGCTGGTCATGGCCCCGCCCGAGGTGCTGGACTATGTCGCCGCCCACGAGGTGGCGCATCTGGCCGAGATGAACCACTCCGCCGCCTTCTGGGCGGTGGTGGAGGGGCTCTGCCCCGGCCACCGCGCGCCGCGGGCCTGGCTGCGGGCGCATGGCGCGCTGCTGCACCGGGTGCGTTTTGGCGATTGACGCGGGGCGTGGTTTTGTGATCACAGTCTGCCATGCTGCAAAACCCCCGTCCCCTCGATCCCGGTTCCTCGGCGCATGAGCGGCTTTACCGCACCCTGCGCAGCCAGATCATGCATGGCGAGCTGACCCCCGGCGCGGCGCTGACCCTGCGCGGGATCGGCGCGCAGTTCGGCGTCTCCATGACGCCCGCGCGCGAGGCGGTGCGCCGGCTGGTGGCCGAGGGCGCGCTGACGCTGTCGGCCTCGGGGCGGGTGACCACGCCCGAGCTTTCGAACGAGCGGATCGAGGAACTGGCCGCCCTGCGCGCGCTGCTGGAGCCCGAGCTGGCCGCCCGCGCCCTGCCGCGCGCCCATATCGCGCTGATCGAGCGGCTGCAGACCATCAACGCCAATATCGCCGAGGTGGTCAGCCGCAAGGATGCGGTGGGCTATATCCGGACGAACCTGGAGTTTCACCGCACGCTCTACCTGCGCGCCCAGGCCCCGGCGATGCTGGCCATGGTGGAGACCGTCTGGCTGCAGCTGGGCCCGACCATGCGCGCGCTTTACGGGCGGCTGGGCCGGACCGAGCCGCCGCAGCATCACCGCATGATCCTGGCCGCGCTGAAAGCAGGCGACGAACCCGCGTTGCGGCTGGCGGTGCGTACCGACGTGACGCAGGGGTTGCGGATGCTGGCGGCCTGACCGGCACGAAAAAGGGGGGCTGTCTGCCCCCCTCTTGCCCCTCGCGGGGCAATTCACCCCCCAAGGATATTTGTGAACAGAAGAAGGCCCGGTCAGGCGTGGATGGCGCCGTCGCCACAGGCCAGGGCCGCCTCGCGCACCGCCTCGGAATAGGTGGGGTGGGCGTGGCAGGTGAGCGCCAGGTCCTGGGCCGAGGCGCCGAATTCCATGGCCACGCAGAGCTCGTGGATCAGCTCGCCGGCCGCGGGGCCGATGATATGGGCGCCGAGGATGCGGTCGGTTTCCTTGTCGGCGAGGATCTTGACGAAGCCCTCGCCCTGGAACACGGCCTTGGCCCGGCCGTTGCCCATGAAGGAGAACTTGCCCGCCTTGTAGGCGCGGCCCTCTTCCTTGAGCTGCTGTTCGGTGAGGCCCACCGAGGCGACCTCGGGGGTGGTGTAGATCACGCCGGGGATGACGCCGTAGTTCACATGGCCGTGCTTGCCGGCGATCACCTCGGCCACGGCCATGCCCTCGTCCTCGGCCTTGTGGGCGAGCATGGGGCCCTCGATGGCGTCGCCGATGGCGTAGAGGCCTTTGACGGAGGTCGCCCAGTGCGCGTCGGTCTTGATCTGGCCGCGGGGGAGGGTCTCGACACCCAGGCCTTCCAGGCCGAGCCCGTCGGTGTAGGGTTTGCGCCCCGTGGCCACCAGCACCACCTCGGCGTCGATCTGGTGCTCGCTGTCGTCCTTGCGCAGCCTGTAGTTGACCTTGGCCTTGGTCTTCAGGGTTTCGACATTCTGGACGGCCGCCCCCATGACGAAGTTAATGCCTTGTTTTTTCAGAATTCTCTGGAAGGTCCGCTGGACCTCGGAATCCATGCCCGGGGTAATGGCGTCGAGATATTCGACCACCGTGACCTCCACGCCCAGGCGGGCATAGACCGAGCCCATCTCCAGCCCGATCACGCCCGCGCCGATGACAACCAGCTTCTTGGGGATCTTGGGCAGCGACAGCGCGCCGGTGGAGGTGACGACGATCTTCTCGTCGATCTCGACGCCGGGCAGGGAGGCGGGCGCGGAGCCGGTGGCGATGACGATATTCTTGGCGTTGTGCACCTCGTCGCCGACCTTGACCTGGCCCGCGGCGGGGATGGAGCCCCAGCCCTTGAGCCAGTCCACCTTGTTCTTCTTGAACAGGAATTCGATGCCCTTGGTGTTCTGGCCGATGACGTCGTCCTTGTAGGCGAGCATCTGTTTCCAGTCGACGGAGGGGGATTTGCCCTTCAGGCCCATGGCGGCGAAATTGTGCTCGGCCTCGTGCAGGGAATGGGTGGCGTGCAGCAGCGCCTTGGAGGGGATGCAGCCGACGTTGAGGCAGGTGCCGCCCAGCGTTTCGCGGCCCTCGACGCAGGCGGTTTTCAGGCCCAGCTGGGCGCAGCGGATGGCGCAGACATAGCCGCCCGGGCCGCCGCCGATCACGATCACATCATAGTCTGCCATGGGTGTCTCCCTTTGCCCGGTCGGGGCGGTATGAATTCCATATGACTCTCATATGACTCGCATATGAGTTTTATGGCCGATGGCGAGGGGGCTGTCTGCCCCCTCTTGCCCCAGCGCGGCCGGGGCAATTCACCCCCGAGGATATTTCCGAACAGAAGAAGCGCCGGGGGTGGTGCGGATCACAGATCCATCAGCAGGCGGCGCGGATCCTCGAGCGCCTCTTTGACGCGGACGAGGAAGGTCACCGCGCCCTTGCCGTCGACGATGCGGTGGTCGTAGCTGAGCGCCAGGTACATCATCGGGCGGATCTTGATCTCGCCGTTGATGACCATGGGGCGGTCCTGGATCTTGTGCATGCCGAGGATGCCCGATTGCGGCGGGTTCAGGATCGGCGAGGACATCAGCGATCCGTAGACGCCGCCGTTGGAGATGGTGAAGGTGCCGCCCTGCATCTCGGCCATGGAGAGCTTGCCGTCGCGGGCGCGCCGGCCCTTCTCGGCGATGGCCTTCTCGATCTCGGCGAAGGACATGCGGTCGGCGTCGCGGATCACCGGCACCACCAGGCCCTGGGGCGTGCCGGCGGCGATGCCCATATGGACGTAGTTCTTGTAGACGATGTCGGTGCCGTCGATCTCGGCGTTGACCTCGGGCACTTCCTTGAGCGCGTGGCAGCAGGCCTTGGTGAAGAAGGACATGAAGCCCAGGCGCACGCCGTGCTTCTTCTCGAAGATGTCCTTGTATTCGTTGCGCAGGGCCATGACCTCGGTCATGTCCACCTCGTTATAGGTGGTCAGGATCGCGGCGGTGTTCTGCGCGTCCTTGAGGCGCCGGGCGATGGTCTGGCGCAGGCGGGTCATCTTGACCCGTTCCTCGCGCGCGGCGTCCTCGGCGGCGACGGGGGCGCGCGGGGCGGCAGAGGGCGCCGGGGCCGGGGCAGGTGCGGCGGCCGGGGTCGGGGCGGCGGCGGCCTTGAGCACGTCTTCCTTCATGATGCGGCCGTCGCGGCCGGTGCCCTGCACCTGATCGGGCGAGAGGCCCTTTTCGGCCATCAGCTTGGTGGCGGAGGGGGCGTTTTCGACATCGGCGGCGGGGGCTTCGGCGGCCGGGGCCGGGGCGGCTTCGGTGGGCGCCGGAGCCGGGGCGGCGGCGCCTTCGCCCGCGCTCATCACTGCGAGCTTGCCGCCGGCGGCGACCGTGGCGCCTTCGGGGGCCAGGATCTCGGTCAGCACCCCCGCGGCAGGCGCCGGGACCTCGACCGAGACCTTGTCGGTTTCCAGCTCGCAGAGCATCTCGTCCTGGGCGACGCTGTCGCCGACCTGTCTGAACCAGGTGGAGACGGTGGCCTCGGTCACGCTTTCGCCCAGCGTGGGGACCATCACGTCCACCGCGGCGGCCGCGGCAGGGGCGGCGGCGGGCCTGGCCGCGGGGGCCGGGGCGGCGGCGCCTTCGGCGATGGTGGCCAGCAGCGCGTCGACGCCGACGGTCTCGCCCTCGGCGGCGACGATCTCGCCCAGCGTGCCGGCGGCGGGCGAGGGCACCTCGACCGTCACCTTGTCGGTTTCCAGCTCGCACAGCATCTCGTCGACGGCGACGGCATCGCCGGGTTTCTTGAACCAGGTCGCGACCGTGGCTTCGGTGACGCTTTCGCCCAGGGTGGGCACACGGACTTCGGTAGACATGGGTGTTACTTCCCTTCGATGGTCAGCGCCTCGTTCACGAGCGCCTCTTGCTGTGCCTTGTGGTTGCTGGCCAGGCCCGTGGCGGGCGAGGCCGATGCGTTGCGGCCGACATAGCGCGGGCGCGAATAGTCGGAGCCGATGCGGGTGAGCACCCATTCGATATTGGGTTCGATGAAGCTCCAGGCGCCCTGGTTCTTGGGTTCTTCCTGGCACCAGACCACCTCGGCCTGCTTGAAGCGCTCCAACTCCTTCACCAGCGACATGGCGGGGAAGGGGTAGAACTGTTCCAGCCGGAGCAGGTAGACGTTGTCGATGCCGCGGGCGTCGCGCTCTTCCAGCAGGTCGTAATAGACCTTGCCCGAGCAGATCACGACGCGCCTGATCTTGTCGTCGGCGGCCAGCTTGGTGTCGGAGTTGCCCATTTCGGCGTCGTCCCACAGCACGCGGTGGAAGCTGGAGCCGGTGGCGAACTCTTCGGCCCTGGAGATGCAGAGCTTGTGGCGCAGCAGCGATTTCGGCGTCATCAGCACCAGCGGCTTGCGGAAGCTGCGGTGCAGCTGGCGGCGCAGGATGTGGAAGTAGTTCGCCGGCGTCGAGCAGTTGGCGACGATCCAGTTGTCCTCGGCGCAGAGCTGCAGGAAGCGCTCCAGCCGGGCCGAGCTGTGCTCGGGGCCCTGGCCCTCGAAGCCGTGGGGCAGCAGCATCACCAGGCCCGACATGCGCAGCCATTTGCGTTCGCCCGAGGAGATGAACTGGTCGAACATGATCTGCGCGCCGTTGGCGAAATCGCCGAACTGGGCCTCCCACATCACCAGCGCGTTGGGCTCGGCCAGGCTGTAGCCGTACTCGAACCCCAGCACCGCGTATTCGGAGAGCATCGAGTCGATGACCTCGTAGCGGGCCTGCCCCTCGCGGATGTGGTTGAGGGGGTAGTAGCGTTCCTCGGTGTTCTGGTTGATCAGGGCCGAGTGGCGCTGCGAGAAGGTGCCGCGGGTACTGTCCTGCCCGGCGAGGCGGACGGGATAGCCCTCGGTCAGCAGCGAGCCGAAGGCCAGCGCCTCGGCCGTGGCCCAGTCGAAGCCCTTGCCCGTGTCGAACATCTGCTTCTTGGTCTCGAGCAGGCGCGACACGGTCTTGTGCACCGGGAAGCCCTCGGGCGTGCGGGTCAGGGCGTCGCCGACCTCGGCCAGGGTCTCGGGCTTGATGGCGGTTTCGCCGCGCTGGTACTCGGTCCCCTCGCGGTTGATATGCGACCAGCGGCCGTCCAGCCAGTCGGCCTTGTTGGGCTTGAATTCCTTGCCCGCCTCGAACTCCTCGTTCAGGTGGGCCTGGAAGGCGGCCTTCATGTCCTCGATCTCGCCCTCGGGGATCAGCCCGTCCTTGACCAGCCGCTCGGTATAGAGCTGCAGGGTGGTCTTGTGCTTCTTGATCCGCTTGTACATCAGCGGGTTGGTGAACATGGGCTCGTCGCCCTCGTTGTGACCGAAGCGGCGATAGCAGAACATGTCGATGACCACGTCCTTGTGGAATTTCTGCCGGAACTCGGTGGCCACCTTGGCGGCGTGCACCACCGCCTCGGGGTCGTCGCCGTTGACGTGGAAAATGGGCGCCTCGACCATCAGGGCGATGTCGGTCGGGTAGGGCGAGGAGCGCGAGAAATGCGGCGCGGTGGTGAAGCCGATCTGGTTGTTCACCACGATATGGATGGTGCCGCCGGTGCGGTGGCCCACCAGGCCGGTCATGCCGAAACATTCGGCCACCACGCCCTGGCCGGCGAAGGCCGCGTCGCCGTGCAGCAGCACCGGCACCACACTGTGGCGGGTGGGGTCGTTGTCCTGCGCCTGCTTGGCGCGGGCCTTGCCCAGCACCACCGGGTTCACCGCCTCGAGGTGGCTGGGGTTGGCGGTCAGGCTGAGATGCACCTTGTTGTTGTCGAACTCGCGGTCCGACGACGCGCCGAGGTGGTATTTCACGTCGCCCGAGCCGTCCACGTCCTCGGGCTTGAAGCTGCCGCCCTGGAATTCGTTGAAGATGGCGCGGTAGGGCTTGCCCATCACGTTGGCCAGCACGGAAAGGCGGCCGCGGTGGGGCATGCCGATGACGATCTCCTTGACCCCCAGCGCGCCGCCGCGCTTGATGATCTGCTCCATCGCGGGGATCAGCGCCTCGCCGCCGTCCAGGCCGAAACGCTTGGTGCCCATGTATTTGACATGGAGGAATTTCTCGAAGCCCTCGGCCTCGACCAGCTTGTTCAGGATGGCGCGGCGGCCTTCGCGGGTGAAGGTGATTTCCTTGCCGAAGCCCTCGATCCGCTCCTTCAGCCAGGCCGACTGCTCGGGGTCGGAGATGTGCATGTATTGCAGCGCGAAGGTGCCGCAATAGGTGCGCTTCACGATGTCCAGGATCTCGCGCATGGAGGCGAATTGCAGCCCCAGCACGTTGTCGATGAAGACGGGGCGGTCCATGTCGGCCTCGGTGAAGCCGTAGGAGCGCGCGTCGAGCTCGGGGTGCAGCGCCTCGTTGCGCAGGCCCAGCGGGTCGAGATCGGCCACCAGGTGGCCGCGGATGCGGTAGGCGCGGATCAGCATCAGCGCGCGGATCGAATCCAGCACCGCGCGCTTGACCTGGTCCTCGGAGACCGGAACACCCTTTTCGGCGGCCTTTTCCTTGATCTTCTGGGCGGCACCCTTGGCCTCGGCCGGGGCGGCCACGGGCCATTCGCCGGTCAGCGCCGCGGTCAGGTCATCGGCGGGCTGCGGCGGCCAGTCGGGGCGCGCCCAGGAGGGGCCGGCGGCCTCTTTCTTGACGTCCACCTCGGTATCGCCGAGCGCGCGGAAGAACTCGGCCCAGGCCTCGTCAACGGCCTGGGGGTCGTTGGCGTATCGGGCATAGAGCTGCTCGACATATTCGGCGTTGGCCCCCTGCAGGAACGAGGAGGCTTTGAACTGGTCGTTGGGGCTTTGGTCCGTCATTGGATGCACCTGACTGGGTATGGGCCGCGCCCCGTGGGGCGCGGCGGGTTCGCTTGTGTCAGCCGATCGCCTTGAGCACGGCCTCGCCCAGCCCGGCGGGGCTGTCGGCGACCACGATGCCGGCCGATTTCATCGCCTCGATCTTGTCCTCGGCGCCGCCCTTGCCGCCGGCGACGATGGCGCCCGCGTGGCCCATGCGGCGGCCCGGAGGCGCCGTGCGCCCGGCGATGAAGCCCGCGCAGGGCTTGGAGCGGCCGCGCTTGGCCTCGTCTTTCAGGAACTGCGCGGCTTCCTCCTCTGCCGAGCCGCCGATCTCGCCGATCATGATGATCGACTGGGTCTCGTCATCGGCCAGGAACATCTCCAGCACGTCGATATGCTCGGTCCCCTTGATCGGGTCGCCGCCGATGCCCACCGCGGTGGACTGGCCGAGGCCGGAATCCGAGGTCTGCTTGACCGCCTCGTAGGTCAGCGTGCCCGAGCGCGACACCACGCCGACCGAGCCGCGCTTGTGGATGTGGCCGGGCATGATGCCGATCTTGCAGGCGTCCGGCGTGATGATGCCGGGGCAGTTGGGGCCGATCAGCGTGGTTTTCGACCCTTCGAGCGCGCGCTTGACGGTCATCATGTCGAGCACCGGGATACCTTCGGTGATGCAGACGACCAGCTCCATCTCGGCGTCGATCGCCTCGAGGATCGAGTCGGCGGCATAGGGCGGCGGCACGTAGATGACCGAGGCGTTGGCCCCGGTCACGGCTTTGGCCTCGTGCACCGAGTTGAAGACCGGCAGGTCCAGATGGGTCTGCCCGCCTTTGCCCGGGGTCACGCCGCCGACCATCCTGGTGCCGTAGGCGATGGCCTGTTCGGAGTGGAAGGTGCCCTGCGAGCCGGTGAAGCCCTGACAGATGACCTTGGTGTTTTCGTCTACGAGGACTGCCATTGTTGATTACCTTGTCCTTTGGGGAACAATAAGCGAAGCAGAGTACGCATCCCGCTCAATCCCGTTGATTTGTCTGAAGTGGAGAATGGACACGTTGTAGGCAACGTATAGCTCCCAGGCCTTCTCTCGTTGGCCGCTGTTCACAAAATCGACCGAAGGTTCTCCAAGCTCCAGTTTCTTGGACAAAGCGTGGGAAAACGCTTGCGGATCGAGTTCTGTTCCTGCGACCGACAGTTCACAAAGCGAGGCCCGTTCTGAGCCCAATACAGCTTGGGACTCACTGTCCAGGCTCTTCTCCGCGAAGCGGATTAGAGCTAGCGTTTCGCCTACTATCGCTTTGCCGAAAACGTGCCAGTCCTCAGTGTTCAAGCTTTCACCCAAAAGCTGAGACGCGATTTGCGCGGGTACGGCCGTATATCCAAGCATATGCGCACGCGTTTGGGCATTCGAGAGATCTGGAAGTTGCTCAACGCAAATGGCGACGAAATCATTTGCCAGTGCAGCAGTGCTGGCCTCTTCCGCAAGCACGGGAGAAGCTAAGGCGAGCGACACAGCAAACGACTTCAAAGCTAGCGTCATCAGCCCTTCACCGCTTTGACGACTTTTTCTGCCGCGTCGGACAGGTTGTCGGCTGCAATCACGTTCAGGCCGGAGCTGTTGATGATCTCCTTGCCCTTCTCGACATTGGTGCCCTCCAGGCGCACCACCAGCGGAACCTCGAGGCCGACCTCCTTGACCGCGGCGACCACGCCCTCGGCGATCACGTCGCAGCGCATGATGCCGCCGAAGATGTTGACCAGGATGCCTTTGACATTGGGGTCGGAGGTGATGATCTTGAACGCCTCGGTGACCTTCTCCTTGGTCGCGCCGCCGCCCACGTCGAGGAAGTTGGCGGGCTCCGCACCGTAGAGCTTGATGATGTCCATCGTCGCCATGGCCAGGCCCGCGCCGTTCACCATGCAGCCGATCTCGCCATCCAGCGCGATGTAGTTCAGGTCGTATTTCGAGGCGGCGAGCTCCTTGGGGTCCTCTTCCGTCTCGTCGCGCAGGGCGAGGATGTCGGCGTGGCGGTAGAGCGCGTTGCCGTCGAAGCCCATCTTGCAGTCGAGGCATTTCAGATCGCCCTTGTCGGTGACGATCAGTGGGTTGATCTCCAGCAGTTCCACGTCCTTCTCGGTGAAGAGCTGGTAGAGCTGGCCCAGCAGCTTGACGCATTGCTTGACCTGCTGGCCTTCGAGCCCGAGGGCGAAGGCGACGCGGCGGCCGTGGAAGCCCTGGAAGCCGGTGGCCGGGTCGATGGCGAAGGTCAGGATCTTTTCGGGGGTGGAGGCGGCGACTTCCTCGATATCCATGCCGCCCTCGGTGGAGCAGACCACCGAGATGCGCGAGGACTGGCGGTCGACCAGCAGCGCGAGGTAGAGCTCGCGCTCGATATCCGAGCCGTCCTCGATATAGACGCGGTTGACCTGCTTGCCGACGGGGCCGGTCTGGTGGGTGACCAGGGTGCGGCCGAGCATCTTGCGGGCCTCCTCGGCGGCCTCCTCGACCGATTTGGCGAGGCGCACGCCGCCCTTTTCGCCCGCTTCGGCCTCCTTGAAGGAGCCCTTGCCGCGGCCGCCGGCGTGGATCTGCGCCTTGACCACCCAGAGCGGGCCGTCGAGCTCGCCGGCCATGGTCTTGGCCTCTTCGGCGCGGGTCACGACATGGCCGTCGGAAACCGGGGCGCCGTAGTCACGAAGGAGAGCCTTCGCCTGGTATTCATGAATGTTCATGAAACTGTCCCATGCTGCTTTCGTCGGGGCCGTTTAAGCACGGGGATTCAGGCGTCGAAACGGTTTTTGCCTTTGTCGCGGGGATTGGGGGCGAATAAGTGGGATTTGTGATCACATGATTTTCCGGTGTGATCACAAATGGGATTGCCGTCTGGGGCGGCGGTGATTCGCATGGTTGCAGGGCGCAACGGAATGGGCGGAAAGATCCGGGAAAGGCGGGGGCCGATCAAGGGGGCGGCACCGGGCCGGGAACCGACGGCAGAGGTGCGCGCCTCTTGCCTATCCCGCCGGGACGGGCGCCACCCTCCGCCCGGCGGTCGTGGCAGGGCGGGAAGCGAAAGAAAAAGGGGCGCCCGAAAACCGGGCGCCCCAGAAAATCTTCGTTATGCGGCCGGATCAGGCCAGGCTTTGGTCGATGCCCTTGCAGGCCTCGACCAGGCCCTTCACGGCCTCGATCGACTTGTCGAACATCGCCTGCTCTTCCTTGCTGAGCTTGATGTCCGCGATCTTCTCGATGCCGTTCGCGCCGATGATGGTGGGCACGCCCACATACATGCCGTTCAGGCCGAACTCGCCGTCGCAATAGGCCGCGCAGGGCAGCAGGCGCTTCTGGTCCTTCAGGTAGGCTTCGGCCATCTCGATGGCCGAGGTGGCCGGCGCGTAATAGGCCGAGCCGGTCTTCAGCAGGCCCACGATCTCGGCGCCGCCGTCACGGGTGCGCTGCACGATGGCGTCCAGCTTTTCCTGCGTGGTCCAGCCCATCTCG
>ENA-ORCU01000222-ORCU01000222.1-marine-metagenome-genome-assembly--contig:-NODE-222-length-26387-cov-2.916686_pt1 | contig 26387 bp, 25 predicted proteins | sample MGYA00248631_ERZ508512 | MGnify/ENA primary metagenome ERZ508512 (study PRJEB26183, sample SAMN06268844) | marine metagenome | isolation source: Tt an P1 anaerobic enrichment on pine from sediment taken...
ATGAACATGCCGGCCCGTGCGAAGGCAGTCTCACCGTAAGCACTGAACACCATCGGCAGGCCGATGTAGGCCAGATTGCCGCGAAAAGCTCCCTGACTGAAGCTTCCGTAGTCCCTCTTCGGATAAGTGCGACGCAGGGCGGCATAGCCGTAAGACAAGACGAAGCCGGTTAACAGGGCCGCCGCGGCACCTGCAACCATGCGGCCATTAAAGGTCATGGAGAAATTGGCGGTGGCGATCTTGTGGAAGAGCAGCGAAGGCAGGCAGATGAAATAGATCAGCCGGTTGGCCTGGTACAGAAACCGGGTATCGATCAATTCTATACGCCGTAGCAGACAGCCCAGCCCAATGACCGAAAAGACCGGCATGATGATAACAGCAATGTCCGTGATTATCTTCATAGGGAAGTCTCTTAGGTGACGGTTCGTTGCCAGCATACTCCTTGGTGCTTTTGCCGGCAACCTTTACAGGGCTTCTTGTGTCCTTTCTTGACTTTTGAAGTGCCGGCAGTTAGATGTTAAACATGGCCGACAAGATATGGACAAGAAAAAGTGTACTGTTTACAATGGCATCGGGACTGTTGATGTTGATTGCCGCCGCCCTGTTTTTTTCCGGTGTATGGCGCGGTGTAGCGCCGGAACAGAAGGGAGCTGTGGTCGGAGGTCCGGCCCCTGACTTCAGGCTGGCTGATATGAACGGCCGGCAGTTGTCCCTCCAACAGTTTCGGGGCCGGAAGGTACTGCTTGCCTTTTGGGCTTCTTGGTGCCCGCCGTGCCGCGCCGAGATGGCCTCCCTGCAGCGCCTGCATGACAATCCAGCTGTTGAAAATCTCACCGTTCTTGCAATCAATGCCGGCGAAACGCGGGAGCAGGTCGCCGCTTTTGTTGCTCGACGTCAATTTTCGTTGCCGGTTCTTCTCGATGCGGAAGGCATCGTTCAGCGGGACTATGGGGTTTATCAATTGCCTGTGGCTTTTCTTGTGGATGGCAAGGGAAGAATTGTCGCCCGTCATCTGGGTTTACGGGACTGGAATTCCGCTGAGGCTATTGCCGAGATTAACCGTTTAGGGAGAGAGTGATTCGATGACTGAACCTGCCGATATTACCTTGTGGATCGCTTTTTCCGCCGGGATGTTGTCCTTTTTTTCCCCCTGCGTCCTGCCTCTGCTGCCCTCTTATCTGACCTATATTACCGGTCTCAGTTTCGGGCAGCTGCAGGAGGCCCATCCCGGTACCCGTGTGCGGATGACGGTGCTGGGGCACTGCCTGGTATTTATTGCCGGCTTTTCTGCCGTTTTCATTCTGCTGGGGGCCCTGGCCGGTATCGCTTCGGCCACTTTTCACGGCCAATTGCGGGCTATGCTGGTCTGGGTGCAGAAAATCGGCGGTATTCTGATCTTTCTATTCGGTGTTCATCTCAGCGGGCTCTTTCACTTTGGCATTCTGCTGGGGGAAAAGCGGGTGCATCTGCACAGTAAACCGACCGGCTTTATCGGTACCTTCCTGGTCGGCCTGGCCTTTGCCGCAGGCTGGACTCCCTGTATCGGACCGATTCTAGGGGCCATCCTTGCGCTGGCTGCCGGCTCGGCCGGTGGTCCCGGACGGGGCATTCTGCTGCTGAGTATCTATTCAGCCGGCATGGGCATCCCCTTTTTGCTGGCCGGGGTGCTTTTCCACGGCTTCCTGTCCTTTTTCAACCGCTTTCGAAAATACATCCGGCTGGTGGAAATTGGTACCGGGGTGTTGCTGATGGTGGTCGGGGTCATGTTGTTTTTCGACATGTTCGGCATGGTAACCGGCTACCTGTACCGCATTCTGCCGCCTCCCCGTTGACCAGGTAAGGCCTTTTGCCTTGACAGTCATCCCCCCTTGCTGATATTTTTGAAAATCAATTTCACGGGAGGGGTAATGGCGGATAAGCGTGAGATATTTCGCGAATTTGTGGCTCGTAAGGGCCTGAAGTGGACGCGGCAACGGGAAGTCATCCTGGACGAATTCCTCAAGTCCAAAGAACATCTTTCTACCGAGGATCTCTATCTTGAGATCCGCAGCAAACATCCCCACATCGGTTATGCTACGGTCTACCGTACCCTCAAACTGTTTGCCGAGAGCGGTATTGCCGAAGAGCGCGATTTCGGTGCCGGTCAGGTTCTTTATGAATTAAGTCATCGTGGCGACCACCATGACCATCTGATCTGTACTGGCTGCGGGGCCATCATCGAGTTCGAGGATCGGCGAATCGAACAACTGCAGGAGCAGGTGGCCAAGGACCATCAGTTCACCATGACCACTCACCGGTTGGAGATTTTCGGGCTTTGTGCCCAATGCGCCGCCAAGTAATGGCCGGCAAATCCTGCTTTTGAATGTCTCCATATTCCCTTTGAATAGAAATAACTGAAATGGTTTCTCAGAGTAAAATGCCAGCAGATGATCGCAAGGTCATTCTGGTGGGCAATCCCAATGTCGGCAAGAGTGTTCTCTTCAATGCCCTGACCGGGGCTTACACCGTCGTTTCCAATTATCCCGGTACCTCGGTGGCGGTGTCGCGTGGCCATTGCGAAATCAGCGGCCAGCGCTATGAAATCCTCGATACGCCAGGCATGTACTCGATGCTGCCGATCACCGAGGAAGAGCGCGTCGGCCGGGAGATGCTCCTGCTGGAAGAGGCCCATGCGGTTGTGCACGTTATTGATGCACGCAATATCGAACGCATGCTGCCCATGACCCTGCAGCTCATTGAAGCGGGCCTGCCGGTGATTTTGCTGGTCAACATTCTGGATGAAGCGGAACGGGCCGGGATGGCCATCGATATCCCGTTGTTGCAAGAAAAGCTCGGCATCCCGGTGGTGGGCGGGGCGATTCGGAGCAAGCGCGGGCTCAAGGAGGTGCGTCAGGCAATCGCCGCAATGAATCGCGATAACCTGCCGTCTTTTGGTTATTCTGCCGACCTTGAAAAAGATATCGCCAGGGTTGCTGAGACCCTTAAGGGAGATTATCGACTCGATCTGCGCGCATTGGCCCTGCTTCTGCTCCAAAAGGACGAAGAAATTCTGGAGCTGGTAAAATGCACTGAAGGCGACGGCTTCGACCGGGTGCAGCAGATGGTTGCCGAAACCGCTTTTGAGCACCGTTTCGACCTCCACTTGCGCATCAGCCTCGAACGTAAAAGAGTCTGTAAAGGGCTGTTGGCCGAAACCGTACAACTGCCGGATGGCCAGCGACTTCGCCTCGCTGACCGTCTTTCGGCCTGGACCACCAATCCCTGGACCGGGTTTCCCATATTGCTTCTGGTGCTCTACTTTGGCATCTATCAATTCGTCGGCAAGTTCGGTGCCGGTGTGCTGGTGGATCTGTGTGAAGGGTCGCTTTTTGAAAATTACCTCAATCCCTTTGCGGTCAGCCTTTTCGAGCGTTTTGTGCCCTGGTACTGGCTGCGGGAGATGGTGGTCGGCGAATACGGCGTCTTTACTCTCGGGGTGCGCTATGCGGTAGCTCTGGTTCTGCCCATTGTCGGCACCTTCTTTCTGACCTTCTCGGTGATCGAGGATGTCGGTTATTTCCCCCGCCTGGCCATGCTGGTGGATCGCATTTTCAAAAAAATCGGCCTGAACGGGCGCGCGGTAATTCCCATGGTGCTCGGTTTCGGGTGCGATACCATGGCGACCATGGTGACTAGAACCCTGGAGACGGTTCGCGAGCGGGTGCTGGTCACTTTGCTGTTGGCCCTTGCCATCCCATGCAGCGCCCAACTGGGGGTTATTCTCGGCCTGCTCTCTGGCGTTCCGGGTGCCCTGGTTGTGTGGACCGCCTGTATTGCTCTGGTCTTTCTGCTGGTCGGTTTCCTTTCGGCCCGTCTATTGCCCGGCGAGCGACCGATGTTCTACATGGAACTGCCGCCCATGCGTTTGCCTCAGTTTCATAATGTTCTGGTCAAGACCATGAGCCGAATGCAATGGTACTTTCTGGAGATCTTCCCCCTGTTCATCTTTGCCTCTTTGCTGCTGTGGGCGGGTAAAATGACCGGCGCCATGGGCTGGCTGGTTCGTGGCCTGACCCCGGTGATGGGCCTTCTCGGGTTGCCGGCCGATGCTTCGGCGGCCTTCATTTTCGGTTTTTTCAGACGTGATTTCGGTGCTGCTGGACTCTACGACCTGCAGGAGGCCGGTCTGTTGACGCCGGTCCAGTTGACGGTGGCGGCGGTAACCATGACCCTGTTTGTGCCCTGCATCGCCCAGTTTCTGATGATGAAAAAGGAGCGTGGCTGGAAGGTATCGCTGGGTATCTTCCTGTTCGTTACCGCATTGGCCTTTTCTGTGGGCTGGTCGTTGAATCTGATCCTGCTGACGACGGGTCTACTTACATGAAATGCGCATTCTGCGGCCGTCATTTTACGCAGGCTGATGCCGCTGATAAGGAACCCTGCGGTCGTTGCCGGCGGGGCTGCCAAAAAGCCTATTGTCCCTATTGCGGGTATGGCAATCCACTGATCCCGGGATTTTTTGATCGCTGGGTTAAGGATAAGAAGGATAAGGAGTAGAGCGATGAAAAATTCCAGTAAGGCCGAGGATATTCTCGAGACGCTCTGGATAGCTGTTGTGGAAGAGGGTGACAATTCGGTCTCCCTGGAAGATCTCGAGGTTGCGGCCGATGACCAAGCCTTGGTCGAGTTGGCCGAACAGGCCCTGGTTGAGGTCAAGGGGGCCCGGGTCTACTTGCGTCACGAAGGCCGCATGGAAGGAGAAAAGGTCGTGCGCCGCCATCGCCTTGCTGAGCGCCTGATGATGGATATCTTCGACCTGAAAGGTGCTAATGCCAACAACAAGGCCTGTGAGTTCGAACATCTGCTCAATGAAGGCATCGATACCAAGATCTGTACCCTGCTTAACCATCCGACCACTTGTCCCCATGGCAAAGCCATACCTCCTGGACCCTGCTGCCTCGAGGCGCGCCAGAAGGGCGGCACCGGAGTGGTGCCTTTGACCGAACTCAAGGTCGGCGAGGTCGGCGAAATCGCCTATCTGTCGACCGGAGACCCTAAGAAAATGCAGAAACTCATGTCTATGGGCGTTCTGCCCGGCAATTCCATTCGCTTGAGTCGCACATTTCCCACCTACATCTTTCATGTGGGAAACTCTGAGTTTGCCGTGGATGAGCAGTTGGCCCAGGAAATCTTCGTCAGACAGTCTTGATTCAAGAATCGACCTCTTGGTCGGGGGACACGCCGTTTGGCCATTACAGCCCGTTTTTCGCACCCGCTTGCAGGGGGGCGGAAAACGGGCTTTCTTTTTTCGGCGTGATCTCTACTGCAATAATGTCAGCAGCAGTCAAAAACACTTTTCTCGATCGAGCCAATTTGTTAGTCTAAAGTCAACCTTGACGTATATTAATTCGCGGGAAAGGCCAGGCAGCTCATTGGTGAAAACCAATCATTAGAGAGCGGATTGGGCTGCTCTTCTTCTATAAATTAGTATGTGCTAAAAAACCTCTTGTTGTAATACTGTTTCCGGCAAGACAAGAGCCCTTATTGGAATTTCTTATAAAAAGACAGCTTGCCATACATGTTTGATGTGTCTTCAATAATGAAGGGTCTTTTTTCCCGCTCAACACTCAGGCAGAAGCTGACCATTCTCATTCTGCTGGTCTGCAGTGTCGTTCTGCTCCTTTCCTCCCTGGCCTATTTCGGCCTGGAAATTCGTTCCTTCAGGCGCTCAATAATTGCCAGCCAGACCTCCCTGGCGGAGGTTGTCGCGGCGAATGCAGCGGTAGTTCTGCCATTCAAGGACAGAGAACTTGCTCGCAACATTCTGGCTTCACTGGCCGCGGAGCCGAATATTAAGCTTGCCTATATCTTCGACCGCCACAACGAGCCGTTGGCTCATTACATTAGAAACATTCGAAACGAGCGCTCCTCGGGGCGTTCCCGCGGTGACGATAAGCAAATCTCTCCGGATGAATACAAGCAATTGGCTAAAGGCATTCAGGCTGGAGAAAAGGCCTGGTTTTTTTCCGGCTCCCATCTGGCCGTATTTTGTCCCGTTGTCATCCAGGGACAAAAACTCGGGATGGTCTACATCAACACTGATCTAGGGGCTCTAGCACAATGGAAGCGCCTTTTTGCCGGCTGTATGATTGCGGTAATGGGCCTCTCTTTTCTGCTGGCCTATTTGCTGTCGTGCCAATTGCAGCACCTTATTTCCCGGCCTGTTCTCTATCTTGTCGATAAAATGCAGGAGGTAGCCAAGGAAGAGGATTTTTCGATCAGGGCCGTCAAGCAATCGAACGATGAGCTGGGTGCTTTGGTCGACGGTTTTAACGAGATGCAAGCGCATCTTCAGGACCGTGATAAACAACTGGGCAATTACCGCCTTCACCTGGAAGATCTCGTCGGCAAGCGGACCAACGAATTGCGACGCATCAATAAAGAGTTGCAACAAACAGTGGTGGAACTGGAGCAGACCAGGGATGCAGCTGAAAAGGCTAATCAGGCTAAATCCCAGTTTCTTGCCAATATCAGTCATGAGCTCCGTACGCCAATGGTCGGGGTGCTCAGCAGTACGGAACTGCTTTTGAATAGTGGTCTCGATGACGGCCAGCGCAGCCTGGTAGCGACGCTTAGCCATTCAGGGGAAGCACTGCTCGATATTCTCAATGATCTGCTGGACCTGTCCAAAATTGAAGCTGGGAAACTGGTTTTGGAAAGTGTCGAGTTTAACCTGCTCGAGGTAATCAACGGTCCTGTCGAACTCCTTGGAAAAGGTGCTTTTGCCAAGGGGGTAGAGCTTATTTGCGATGTTGCTCCGGAAATTCCTCTCGTGCTGCGTGGAGACCCAGGTCGGTTGCGGCAGATACTTTTCAATCTGCTGAGCAATGCCATAAAATTCACCTCTCGTGGCGAAGTGTCGATGCACGTCGCGCCCGTAAATGGCGTTGCAGGGAAGAACGTGACTCTGCATTTTTCCGTTGTTGACTCCGGAATAGGTATTAAGCTCGAAGATCAGAAGCGAATATTCGATTCTTTTTCCCAGGCCGACGATTCGACCACCCGTTTGCACGGCGGTACCGGCCTCGGGCTGGCGATTGTCAAGCAACTGATCGAAATGATGGGTGGGCAAATCGAGCTGAATAGCGAGCCGGGAAAAGGTTCTATTTTTTCCTTTGTTTTGACTTTTGAGAGGATATCCGCAGTATCGGTCTGCGTGAAGGAAGGGGAGGGTAAAAGAATTCTGGTGGTGGACAGTAATCTGTTGACCTGCCGCATGTTGAACCAGCGTTTACAATATAGCGGCTGGACGGTCGACGTCAGCCATGAATGCAGCGATGCGACGAAAAAACTTGAAGAGGCTCGAAGGCGCGAGGAATGTTACGATCTAATGTTGATGAGCGATGCCTATCCTCTGGATGAACGACGTTCCTTGTTGCAGCAACTAAATCCAACGTCCCTTTCCGAGGCAACCCGGGTTGTTGTTATGGGACCACGGCAATCCTCGGCTGTTTGGGATACGCCGACCAGGGAGATAGTCTGCGCTTACCTCTACAAACCGTTGCTGCCGTCCAGGTTACATGGGTTGCTGGGCAATGTTTTGCAGGCTTCCGAAAACGTTCAACCGCTGTCAGGCGATATGACGGAAGCGGTCGTGGTGCCTTCTTCACCTGCCGAAGGCACCATCCCCCTCGCAGGTCGCATTCTGCTCGCGGAGGACAACCCAACCACAGGTAAACTGCTTGAGGTCAGCCTCTCCAATATTGGCTATGAGGTTACGGTTGCCTGCGACGGACAAGAGGCTGTCGAGCAGGTTGATCGCCAGGCTTTTGATCTGGTGCTCATGGACTGTCAGATGCCATCTATGGACGGCTACACAGCGGCTAGAACCATTCGGCAGGCAGGCCACGAGATTCCAATCATTGCTTTGACCGCCTTTTCCGGTCAGGAAGATGAAGAACGGTGCCTGGCAGCCGGCATGAACGATTTTGCCCCAAAGCCGTTCAAACACAAGGTGCTGCATCAGATTATTTCAAAGTGGCTTGCTGAGTCACAAATCCCTTCTGCGAAAGTACTTTCGAAGTAAGACGCCCTACAGCTGATTCAGGCTACATTGGTAATTTATGGACGCTTCCTTCATATATCAGCAACTGAAAACGAAACGGCTATTCTGGGCGCTCGGCGGATTTAGTCTTGTCGCCTATCTGGTCCTGGTAGTCTTCTTATTGCAAACCCTATTTTTCGAGCCGGAAAGGCCGGAGCCGCTGCGAGTGGACAAGGTGGTGGCTTTTCAAAAAGTTGACGGACAGGGGATGTTGCTAAAAGTTACCGGTAGCGGCTTCGATGGGAATATCGGAGCTTATTTGAGCTATGACGCTGGCAACCGGGGAGCGATCATTGCTTCGCTACCGACTTGGGATCAATTAAATGATGTGGTGGTCAAGGACGGTCTTGCTTTTCTGGCCAATCGGTACCGCGGATTTCAGGTGGCCGATATTAGCAATCCGCGGCGTCCGGTCATAATAGGCAGTGTTGATACACCCGGTGCGGCCTGGGGGGTGGCGATATCCGGGACCTATGCATATGTAGCCGACGGCGGAGCTGGATTACAGGTGATAGCCATTTCCGATCCACAACAGCCAAAAATTGTGGCGAACATGGATCTCTCAGGAAAGGCTATCGATGTGATCGTGGTAGGCGAAAGAGTCTATGTAGCCACCCGTCATCATGGCGTAAATGTAGTATCGATAACTCAGCCTGAACACCCATGCTTGATAGGTGTCCTCAGCGAAACAGAAGAGAATAAAGGGATTGCAGCTGGCAAAACCAGCCTTTTTGTCGCCAAGGGAAAACAGGGGGTCTGGGAATATTCCCTCGATGGTAAATCCGAATTTCGGCCACTTCGCAAGCTGAAAACCAATGGCTCAGCAAGATCTTTGGCAGTGACAGAAAATCAGCTTTTTGTCGGCTGCGGAAAGTATGGGATCGATATTTTCTCCCTTGATAAACCATCTTTAGAGCCCTCTTTTACTGTTAACACGCCTGGGTTTGCCCGTGGCGTACAGGCGATGGGTGGACGAGTTTATGTGGCGGACAATTTTGACGGTCTTCAAATAATAGAGCATTTATCCGGCGCAGGTTGGCAGATTGCTGGTTCAGTCGATACGCCAGGTCTTGCGTGGAATGTTACCTGCAAAGGTGAACATGCATATATAGCCGCGGGAAAAGGCGGCCTGCAGGTGGTCAGTTTGAAAAAAATTGATTCACTGACTAACGTGCAACGTATAGCAACTCCTGGTTACGTTAGGGGACTGGCGGTTTGGAACGACCGGGTCTATGTTGCTGATGGTCGCGAGGGGGTACATGTTTTCAGCGGTGGAGTAGGGGGATCTTTCCAGCCTGCCACTACGATAAAAACGACAGGTTACGCTTTCGATATTGCGCTCACAGAAAATATGGTTTGTGTTGCCAACGGTCCAAAAGGACTCTTGGTCGCATCAATTAGAGAAGGGCACAGGCATGACCAGGCCAAGGCTGTGGAGTTGGCTGGCAGTGCTCAAGGAGTCACTGTGGCCGGACATCTGGCCTTAATTGTTGCAGGCAAAGGTGGTTTCTATGTCGTCGATCTGGAGAGCAAAGAAGGGCCGCGGGTTATCGGGCACCTGGATGGTCTTGGGTATCTGCGAGATGTTGCTGTGGCTGGAGAATACGCTTTTGTTGCCGCCAAAGAGGCCGGATTGCTGCAAATATCCCTTGCAGACCCCAGGAAACCGCGCCTGATAGGGCCCGTCGACTTGCCCTTGTCTTTAAAGGTTTTTGCCAATACTTTGGCTGTAGCGACGGCTGGAGAAAGAATGTTGGTGGCTAATGCAAGGGCCGGGTGCCAGGTTTACGATATTTCTGTGCCTGGGCAGCCACAGTTTTTGACTACGGTAGCGTCAATGGAGTACGTAAAGGGTGTAGAGGCCTTTGGTGATCGGGGTTATTTGTACGATTTTGAAAATGGTCTTAAATCCATAGATTTACAGACTCTGCAAAAGCTTCAGACAGTCGACGGCATGAAATTGACCGGGTTGGCGGTGAAGGACGACCGGGCGTTTCTCGGGCACGGTAATGGGGGTATTTCGATAGTCCCTCTGCCGCAGGACCTTTCAGAGATCACCCTGCACACCAGCAAAGAGATTTCGATTTTTGTTCCTACTCCGGATATGTCGGGCAGATACTCGGTCTGTTTGACCAGGGGCGAACAGGCTGTGGTTTTACCTGAGCCTTTGAATTTTGTTGATGGGACTATTGAGCAGCCCCACTGAAGAAGCGGCTCTTTATTTTTAGGAGTTTTTTTGCCCCCGATTTCAGGACGTCCGGCTGGTTAAGAAATCAATTCCGCTCTCCCTTTTACATTCCCTTTTTTAGAAACGATATTCCGCCCCGGCCCAGACTTGCCGACCGATTTCGTAGTCATCGCTATCGGCTACCGGAGATTTTTTATTGAACAGGTTGTTGACCTCAAGGCTCAAAACCAGGCTGTGGTTTAAATAGAGTTTCTTTTCCCAGTCAATTTGGCAAGATACGGTGACTGACCCACCCCTGTTAACTTTCTCATAAATGTATGGGTTTGTGTCATCAGGGAGCGTGATATCAGGATTTCTTTCGTAAGTGTTCTGGATGGCTTTGTAGCCGCTGCGATATTTTGCTATGCCGCTGAACGTAAATCCGTAAGGGAATCTGCCAATATAGGTAAGATTGACAACCCAGGGGCGGTTGAAATCCTTGCGAGGCAGGTCTTTTTTATTCACCAGGCGGCCGTTATACCAGACCTGCTCGACAATATCCTCCTCATCCAGGAGATCATCGTAAGATTCGTTGCTGCTGTCGGTCTCTTGATAGGTTCCGTTGATGTTCAAATAGTGATTGCGCCACTGTCTTTCCCACGAAAGGCCGTAGCTTTCATATTGGCTGCGACCGTTGTTGTTCAGGCTGTTGTAGCGATAGCCATCGTCCTCTTCTTCCCCGTAAGTTTTACCGAATTCATCCCGACCTTCTCTACGGATATACTTAAGAACCGCCTTCCCCCCGAACAGCAATTGTTCCAACCCCAGAACATATTCATCGCTGTAAGGCGTATCAAGCTTTGAATAGCGGGTGTTGGTTACGGAGCTGCGGAAAAAATACCAGCCATCAGTATCGGACCAGCGCTCCTGGAAGGTGGGCTTCAGCCCTTCCCGGAGCTTGTAGGTCAGGAGTGTGTCCGCGTAATAACGGTTGATGCCGGCGATCAATACGGTTTGGCGGTTGGCAAAGACATCGAATGCGGCCGCCAGTCGCGGGGCAAGGTTGAGGTTGTGCATGAAGTCGTCGTAATCAAGGCGCACTCCAGGTCGAATCTCAAGCCGTCGCCAGGTGACAATGTCCTCCAGGTAGGCACCGTACTTCTTTAACAGGGCAGTAGCAGAGTCTTTCGGGTAGACAGTGCGGTTGGGCGCGGTGGCCAAAGGGTAGGTATAGAGATAACTGGTATCCTGACGCTCTGTGGTCCCCTCGATGTACTGAAAGTCGATCCCGGCGTTTAATCGGTGCGCGGATGCACCGAGATTGAAGGGAACGAAACCGAGATCGGTTTTAAGTTGCACGCTCTCCTGAGTCTTTTCGATGTCCCCCAGGAATCCTTCCTTGTCCCAACTTCCGTCGGGATTTTGAGTCTGAATCATGTGGTTGGGGGCATTACGGGAATTTTCACTAGTGCTGTAGGCAGCCTGGAAGTTGAGTATGGCGAACGGCAGGCGGGTGTGTAAACCGGCCGAGACCAGATGGCCTCCACCGTCAAGGGTGAAGTCACTGTCGGTGAAACCGTCCTTGTAATAGTCACCACGATAGGGGGTGTAGGTCCAGAGCAGGTCGATATCGGTCTCTTCTGAAGCGTGGAAAAGGGTTTTGATAAAGAAGTTTTCTTGGCGGCGCTCCTGGTTTTTTGTTTGGTCCTCCTGTTTCAAGGGAATTTTGGAATAGAGGAGACGATAGGCGCTTACCGTAAGCAAACGTGGAGATAGGGGGACGTGAAGGTCGAACCCTACATGATGCTTGTCGAATTTCGGTTGCTCTTTATGATCAGTGGAGTTTAAAAAGTCTTCTTCGTTTTCAGGGTCGATATGAAAGGAGGTCCATTCATCCCGGGTAGTACGATAAAAAAGCTTTCCAGTGAACCAGGGGAGGGGAGTTAGGGTTTCAGCGTCGACCACGCCTCCTTTGAAATTACTGAAGCGGGCAGATACGTTACTGTCGTAGACGGTGATTTTTTCCACCAGAGAAGCGTCGAGGAATAGCTCCTGAGCATGGCCTGGCACGTCATTGTTGGTAACCGGGTCGGTTTCTCCATCCGGGTCGAGCAGGCTGTTGTTGCTTATACCATCGATAGCGAAATTGTTATCAAAAACCTTGCCGCCGGATATGGATACCTGGGGCGGGAAAATTTCTCCGCCCAGAGTAGAAAGATTTGATGTTTCACTGTATTGAATGCGAGGCAGAATAGTCAGGGCTTCGTTGATGCTGTTATTCCTAAGCGGCAACTGCTCGATAATATCGCCAGGAATACTATTGCCATGGCCAGTTATCGGTTCAGGCGCTGCAACAACTGTAACAGGTGGTAGCAGGGCTACGTTTGTAGAGGGAGGAGGAGTTGGCTCTGGTGCTTCTTGAACGGGCGAGCTAATCAGTGCCTTATCTGCCGCCCAGGTGTGAGTTGGCCAGCAGAAGCCGCAGAATACAGATAAGAAAAGTATGCCCAAAAGGTCGGAAGATCCTAGTTCGAGCACGCGGTGAAGCCAGGCATTTATGCGGGAAAAAATCATAGTAAAAATTGCAGAAGAGATCAAATACAAGCCGGAACTCGGCTCTTTTAAAGTTCCCTAGAACATATCAATTCCGCGCAACTTACCACATTTATTTGGTCAACAAAAGTTAACAATTAATCATAAATGAGATTGGGAGCAAAAATAGGGTGCAAAAATACCAATGAAATATTGCCATGACTGTTCTAGTCTCTTTTCTTGCATTTGCAATAAGTTGGCTTGGGTTAACCTTGCCGACTAGGTGGACTTATTGTTTGATTTAGCTCTGCCCAGATTAGGCTTCGTACATTTTACGTAATTTTACAAAGCAGCAGTCCGTCATTTGATTGGAGTTCTGTAATTTTTGCGCCGGAATTGGTCAAAAAGTTTAAGTAAATTAATTAAATGGCGGAATTCGGCGATCCTGTATTAGTTGTAGCCAATCTCAGGTATTAGAGTTTCTAATTTTCCATGAGTTGGCAGATCTGCGAGTAAGCTGCAATTTTTTGCAGAACGGGGGCGCCATGAAAAATCCGTGCCGACCCGCTTGGGGTTCCTTGACATCCCAGGCAGATTTATTTAGGCTACGATTCGATTTTTAAGCTTGTTTCGAAAGGTGTTTCCATGCGGATTGCGGCCATTATCCCTGCCCGTTTTGCCTCCACTCGATTCCCCGGTAAGCCGCTGGCAGAAATCGCCGGTAAGCCCATGATCGAGAGGGTATATCAGCGGGTCAGTTGTTCCAAAACCATCGATCGGGTGATCGTTGCAACGGATGATCAGCGTATTTATAGTGCGGTAACGGCCTTTGGCGGTGAAGCCTGCATGACCCGCGATGATCATGCCTCCGGCACCGATCGTCTGGCCGAGGTTGCCGAGAAGCTCGACACTGATCTTGTGGTTAACGTGCAGGGGGACGAACCCCTGATCGATCCTGCCATGATCGATGCAGCGGTTGCACCGCTGCGGGATGATACGTCCATTGTCATGGGGACTCTGAAGACAATTATTTCCGACTGGCAGGAATTTCGCGATCCTAATGTGGTCAAGGTCGTTACCGACAGGTCCGGTTTTGCTCTCTATTTCTCCCGTTCTCCAGTTCCTTTTCCGCGGGAGGAGTGGGATAGTGCCTCTCAGTCACCGGCCGAATTAGGTGCCTTCAAGCACATTGGTCTCTACGTCTATCGTCGCGATTTTCTGCTTCGTTTCGCTGCCATGCCGCAAACTCTGTTGGAAGAAACAGAAAAGTTGGAACAGTTGCGCGCCTTGGAGAATGGCTATCGTATTCGCGTGGTCGAAACGGACCGGGTATGTATCGGCGTCGACACCCCTGAAGATGTGGCGCGGGTAGAAGCGCTTTTGAATGCCGAAGCCGACTGATCGATCTTGAGATTGGGGTTTTCATTTGCCCGCCATGGGTGTAAGATTCCGAGTTTGTATTTAGACCGCCTGTTGATTTCCGATTGATTCCCGGTTTGTGTCGGGAAAGGAGTTTTTATGAAGACCAAGTTTCTGTTCATTACCGGTGGCGTAGTTTCGTCCCTGGGTAAGGGGTTGTCGGCGGCTTCTATCGGCGCACTTATGGAAGCGAGGGGGTTGAGGGTATCCATGCAGAAGATGGACCCTTATATAAATGTTGACCCCGGTACCATGAGCCCCTTTCAACATGGTGAGGTTTTTGTCACCGATGATGGGGCGGAAACCGATCTCGATCTGGGGCATTACGAACGGTACACCTCGGCAAAGCTTTCCCAGAAATCGAATTTCACCACCGGCCAGGTCTACGATTCGGTCATTCGCAAGGAGCGGCGCGGGGATTATCTAGGCGGTACAGTCCAGGTCATTCCGCACATCACCAACGAGATCAAAAGCAAGATCCTGGAGAACGCCAAGGGGGTGGACATCGCCATCGTCGAGGTCGGCGGCACGGTCGGGGATATCGAATCCTTGCCGTTTCTGGAGGCGATTCGTCAGTTCCGCGCCGACCGCGGCCGTGAAGACGTGCTTTATATTCACCTTACCCTGGTGCCCTATATCCCGACCGCCGGTGAACTGAAAACCAAGCCCACCCAGCACAGTGTTAAGGAGCTTCGCGAAATCGGTATCCAGCCCGACATCCTGCTGTGCCGCTGCGATCGCGAGATTCCCCGCGATATGAAGGCTAAAATCGCTCTCTTCTGCAATGTGCCCGAGGATGCGGTGATTACCGCCCGCGATGTGCCGAGCATCTATGACCTGCCCATCGCCTTCCACGAGCAGGGGCTTGACGAACGGATCACCGAATACCTCAACATCTGGACCAAAGCACCTGATCTTTCTCCTTGGGAGCTGATTGTCAAGCGGGTCAAGGAGCCAGCTTCGGAAGTAACTATTGCCATTGTCGGCAAATATGTTGAGCTGACTGAAAGTTACAAGTCACTATCCGAAGCTCTCACTCATGGCGGCATCGCTAACGATTGTTGTGTGAAGTTGACTTATGTCGATTCCGAGGCTCTGGAGCGGCACGGTTTGGGCGATACCTTTGCCGAGGTTGACGGCATTCTGGTGCCGGGTGGTTTCGGGCAGCGAGGCAGCGAAGGCAAGATCGCCGCGATCCGTTATGCCAGAGAGAATAAGGTGCCCTTCTTCGGTATATGTCTCGGTATGCAGATGGCCGTGGTAGAGTACGCCCGCAATGTGTGCGGTATTGAAGACGCCTATTCGAGCGAATTCAAGGAAGACGCCAAGAACCCGGTCATTCATATCATGGAGAGTCAGAAAAAGGTTTCGCGCAAGGGGGGCACCATGCGCCTCGGCGCCTGTCCCTGCTCTCTGGAAGAAGGGACCCTCGCCCGGCGAATTTACGGCCAGGAGAACATCAGCGAGCGTCACCGCCACCGGTACGAATTCAATAATTCCTATCGCGATCAGCTGCGTGAGTGCGGGCTGACTATCTCCGGCACCTATCCGGCCGCCGATCTGGTGGAGATCGTCGAACTGGTCGATCATCCCTGGTTCCTGGGGTGTCAGTTCCATCCCGAATTCCGCTCCCGGCCGATGGATCCCCATCCCCTTTTTGAATCCTTTGTCGGAGCCTGCTTGAAGGGCAGTGGTGGCAACTGATATGGTGCGTGAAGTAAATGTTGGTGAGATAACTATTGGCGCCGGCCACCCTCTAGTGTTGATTGCCGGCCCCTGTGTTATCGAAGATGAAGAGACCACCCTGGAAATCGCCCGTCGTCTGAAGGGGATTGCCGACGAGCTCGGCAGCGGCTTGATTTTTAAGGGGTCTTTTGATAAGGCCAATCGCACTTCCATCGATTCTTATCGTGGCCCCGGTTTGACCGAAGGGTTGCGTATTTTGCAACGGGTCAAGGATGAGCTGGGCCTGCCGGTATTGTCCGATGTGCACGAAGTGGTACAAGTCGAGGCTGCTGCCGAGGTGCTGGATATTATCCAGATTCCCGCTTTTCTCTGTCGACAGACCGATCTTTTGCTTGCGGCTGGCAATAGTGGCCGGGTGGTCAATGTCAAAAAAGGCCAGTTTCTCGCTCCGTGGGATATGGCCAATGCCGTGGCCAAGGTCAGCTCGACGGGCAATCGCAACATTTTGCTGACCGAACGCGGAACGACTTTTGGCTACAACAATCTTGTAGTCGACATGCGGTCGCTGGCCATTATGCGTCAGGGCGGCTGTCCGGTGGTTTTCGATGCTACTCATGCGGTGCAGTTGCCGGGTGGTTCAGGTACTGCTTCCGGAGGGCAACGGGAGTTCGTCGGTGCCCTTTCCCGCGCTGCGGTGGCTGTAGGCATCGATGCCCTGTTCTGGGAAGTTCATCAGGATCCATCGCGGGCCCTATGCGACGGGCCCAACTCCCTGGCCCTGGATGCGGTTAAAAAATTGTGGCAGGAAATGCTGGCTATAGATGCCATTGTTAAAGGAGCTCAGAGCCCATGAAGGAGATGATCGATGTGGCAAAGCGCGTCCTGCATGTCGAGGCGCAGGCCATTTCGGCTCTGGTCGATCGTATTGATGAAGATTTCGGCCAAGCGGTAGAGATGCTGCTTGCCTGCCGCGGGCGGGTGGTGATAACCGGCATGGGCAAGTCAGGGCTGATCTGCCAGAAGATTGCCTCGACTATGGCTTCAACCGGGACTCCGGCTTTTTTTCTGCACCCCGCCGAAGGTATTCACGGTGACCTCGGTATGTTGATGAAGGGCGATGTGGTTATCGCTGTTTCCAATTCCGGCGAAACGGACGAGATCGTTCGCATTCTGCCGGTCATCAAGCGTATGGGCTTGCCTTTGGTTGCCATGAGCGGCAATGCACGCAGTTCACTGCGTCGTGCCGCCGACGTTTTTCTCGATATCACTATCAAGGAAGAGGCCTGTCCGCTTGGGTTGGCACCGACTGCCAGTACGACGGCTACGCTGGCCATGGGCGATGCCCTGGCGGTTGCCTTGCTGGTGCGGCGTGGGTTTCGGGAAGAAGATTTCGCTTTGTTTCACCCCGGCGGCGCTCTTGGCCGCAAGCTGCTGTTGAAGGTTGAGGAGTTGATGCATTGCGGGAATGACATGCCGATGTGTCACGAGTCGACCCTCCTTAAGGAGGCCCTGTTCGAGATAACCAGCAAAAAACTGGGCATCACCGGAGTGCTGAACGATGCAGGACAGCTGGTCGGAGTCTTTACCGACGGCGACCTGCGGCGGGCCATGGCGCAGGGATACGAGGTTCTTGATCGGCCGATCAACCAGGTTATGGCTCGCAATCCCAAACGCATTCTTCCTGGCGCCCTTGCCGCCGAGGCGTTGCAGGTCATGGAGACGCATTCCATTACCTCATTGTTCGTTTTTGATCCGCAAGAGAACAGGGTGCCGGTCGGGATTATTCATTTGCACGATCTGTTGAAAGCAGGGGTGGTCTGATGAAACAACGCTTGCAGAAAATACGATTACTTCTCCTCGATGTAGACGGCGTTCTTACCGATGGTCGTATTATCTACGATGCTGCCGGGGTTGAGAGCAAAACTTTTGACGTTAAAGATGGCCATGGCTTGAAAATGTTGCAGCGTGCCGGTATCAAGGTTGGCATTATAACCGGTCGGACGTCGGAGGTTGTTGCTTTGCGCGCCCGGGAGTTGGGGATTGAGATCCTCCATCAGGGGGCCAAGCAGAAACTGCCCCCCTATGAGACCATTTTGCAGGATTATGGTTTTGAAGATCAGGAAGTGGCCTATGTCGGAGATGACCTGGTTGATCTCCCCATCCTGAACCGGGTAGGTTTTGCGATAACCGTTGCCGATGGAGTTGAAGAACTTAAGGAATATGTCGATTACGTCACTCGCAAGCCAGGTGGGCGTGGGGCTGTCAGAGAAATCTGCGACTTGCTGTTAAAGGAAGGCGGTTACTGGCCCGCGGTTACCGAACGTTATTTTGTCCAGAGTGGCAAGTGATGCAATCAAATCCCGTGCCAACTTAATGGAATCATCTTTACAGGTTCAGGGCTTGGTGCTATACTGGCAGTAACCATGAGAAGAAGGCTAACTTATCGAAATCTTTTATTAATTTTCATTGTCGTGATTCTCGGTGGGGTGTCTTTTCTGGTCTGGCGGAACTTCAGGTCCATTACTCCCCAAGAACTGGTCGAAGCCCTTCCGGACAATGTCGATGTAGCCTTCGACAATGTGGATTACACAGAAACCCGCGGTGATAAACGGCTCTGGCGGTTGAAGGCCGATTCCGTGGCCCGCCAGGCTCAGAACCGTGAGGCTCTGCTTGAAAATGTGCGGATGGTTTTTTATGACCAGGGTGAGTTCGGTGATGTTCATCTGTCCGCAAAACAAGGCAAATGGTTCACGGGGACCGGCAATATCGAGCTTGTCGGTGATGTAACCATCACAAGTGACGAAGGCCAGGCTCTTTATTGCCAGCAACTGTCCTACGACAATGAGGCTGAACTTATAACCAGCGAAACTTCGGTTCGGTTGGTTGCCAAAGATATGGTGACCACGGGCAGAGGGTTAGAGTACTTTTTGCCGCAGCGGCGCCTGGTGATCCTGGAACAGGTAAAAACCCTTCTGGTGACTGGTAAGAAGGAAGGATAAAACGCATGTCGGTTTTTCGGGCCGGTTTTTTACTGTTTTTGTTCTGTTTCTTCTGCGGCGGAAACGGAGTGGCCTTGCAGGCTGCTTACGCTGCCGGCGATTCGGAGGTTATAGAGATTACTTCCCAACGGCTGGAATCAGACCATGCGGTAGGTAAGGCCCGTTTTATCGGTGAAGTGGTTGCTGTGCAGGGTGATACGACCATCTATGCTGAAGAACTGATAATTTTTCAAGATCAGGAAGGACAGCGTATCCAACGTATCGAAGCTTACCGGGCGGTGCGCATTGAAAAGGGTGATCGTGTCGCTACGGGGCAGAAGGCCGTTTTCGAAGAAGCTCGTGACCGGGTAGTTCTGACCGGTTCTCCAAAGGTTCGCCAGGGTGCCGACTTTGTCGAAGGGGACGAAATTGTCTTCTTTATCGACTCGGAACGTAGTATCGTACGTAGTAAGGGGAGCGAAAGGGTCAAGGCCGTTTTTCATCCCAAGGAAGGGGACTCAGAATGAGTCAACGCCTGCTTGCCCGGGACCTTCATAAAATCTATGGTGGGCGACAGGTTGTACGCGGGGTCGATCTGGAAGTGGCTTCCGGCGAGGTGGTCGGTCTGCTGGGGCCCAACGGGGCGGGTAAAACCACTTCCTTTTACATGGTTGTCGGACTGGTGAGACCTGATCAGGGGCAGATTTTTCTCGACGATGCCGAATTGACCGACATGCCGATGTATCAGCGGGCCCGTGTTGGCATCGCTTATCTGGCCCAGGAAGCTTCGGTTTTTCGCAAGATGACCGTCGAAGAAAATCTGTTGGCGATTCTTGAAACCCTGGATCTGACTTCGACGGTTCGCCGACAGCGCATGCACGAATTGCTGGAGGATTTTCGTCTGGGGCATGTCGCCAAATCCCCCGGTTACGCCTTGTCGGGAGGTGAACGTCGTCGCCTTGAGATCGCTCGAGCGTTGGTGGTCAACCCGGCATTTATTCTCTTGGACGAACCGTTTGCCGGCATCGACCCGATTGCGGTTATCGATATTCAGAATATTATCGCTAAGTTAAGGCAGCGGGGGATCGGCATCCTTGTTTCCGATCACAATGTGCGGGAGACCCTTGGCGTCTGTGACAAAGCGTATATTCTCAATGCCGGAGAGATTCTGGCCTGCGGTCTACCCAATGAAATCGCCGCCTGTCCTAAGGTACGCTCCATCTACCTTGGAGACAAGTTCCAGCTTTAGCCGTTGGTAACCATATTCTTTGATTGCGTAATACGCATGGGCAAAGTCCCGGGAGCATCATGGCTTTAGAAATCCGCCAACAACTGAAACTGACTCAGCAACTGGTCATGACCCCGCAATTGCAGCAGGCTATCAAGCTGTTGCAATTGTCCCGCACCGAGCTGGAGATTGTTGTTCGCCAGGAACTGGAAGAGAATCCGATTCTTGAAGAAGGGGTGGACAGCCTCGAGGAAAAAGAAGAGCAGGATACGGAAAAAGAGGCGGTGGAAACCGAATCGGCCAGTGAGGAAGTGCAGGAGCTGAAAGAGAATCCGGAAGAGTTCAATGACGTCGATTGGCAGACCTATCTGGAAGGCCATCATCTGAGCGGCACCTCCTCCGAGATGTACGAGGGAGAGGACGATCGGCCCAGTTACGAAAATCTGCTGACCAAAAAGGGGTCTCTCGGCGATCATCTTCTCTGGCAGCTTAATCTCTGTCGTATTGCCGGTGATCAGCGGCTCGCAGCGGCTGAGATTATAGGCAACATCGATGAAAACGGTTATCTGCAGGCCTCCGTTGAGGAGATTGCCAGCGGAACCGGGCTGTCGCTTCCTGTTGTTGAAGAGGCCCTGAAGCTTGTGCAGGATTTCGATCCGGCCGGTGTGGCCTGTCGCAGCTTGCAGGAATGTTTGCTGAAGCAGGTTCAGCAACTGGAAATGGAAGGCAGCCTGGTAGAGCAGATACTGCAGGATCACATCGCTGAGCTGGAAACGAGGAAGTACCCTGCTATCGCCAAATCGCTGGATGTAAGCCTCGACGATGTTCTCGGCGCGGCCCGCATTATCTCGGGACTCGATCCGCGTCCTGGCCGCGCATACGGTCAGGAAGACGTTCATTACATTACTCCCGACATTTTTGTGTACAAGATTGGCGAGGAATATGTGGTGGTGCTGAACGACGAAGGGTTACCCAATCTGCGCATCAACTCTTTTTATCGAAACGCCCTGTCAGGTGGTGCCAACGTCGATGAAAAGGCCGGCGAGTATATCCAGGAAAAGCTGCGTGGGGCCATGTGGCTGATCAAAAGCATCCATCAACGCCAGCGTACCATCTATCGGGTTACCAAAAGTATCGTCAAATTCCAGAAAGACTTTTTCGAAAAGGGTATCGAGCATCTCAAGCCGCTGGTGCTGCGCGATGTTGCCGAAGATATCGAAATGCACGAATCGACGGTCAGCCGGGTTACCACCAATAAATACGTTCAGACCCCGCGTGGGCTGTTTGAACTCAAATATTTCTTCAATAGTGGAATTAATACCACCGTTGGCGCCTCAATTGCCTCTGAAAGTGTTAAAAGTAAAATAAAGGAGATAGTTGCCAACGAAAATCCCAAGAAACCCTATTCGGACCAGAAAATAGTCGATATGCTGCGTCAGCAGGGTATCGATATCGCCCGGCGAACCGTTACCAAGTACCGGGAAATGTTGGGGATAAGGTCATCTACGGAGAGAAAGCGCTTTTTCTGAAAGGAGGCAGGGCCAAAGACAGGTTGAATTCAGACCACTGGCAAGGCTGTTTCTGACATCCACTAACTTCTATCCCCCGGAGGTTTATATTATGCAAATTGCCGTTACGTTCAGACACATGGAAACCAGCGAACCTGTACGCAGCTATCTCGAGGAAAAACTTGGTCGGGTGAAAAAGTATATTGACGAGCCGATTGATGCGCAGGCTGTCTTGTCTGTGTCCAAAAAGATTCGTCACTCTGCGGAAGTTACGTTGGTGGCCAAAGGAGTTACGATCAAAGGCTCTGAACAGACCAATGATATGTATGCGGCTATCGATGCGACGGTTGACAAAATAGAGCGTCAGCTCAGGCGCTATAAGGAAAAACTCAAGGCGCATAAGCCGGCGAGCGGGCGTGAGCGGCGCGTTGCCAAGACTGTATATGAGGCGGAAAGTATCGACGAGGGCATCGGCGAACCTAGCATTGTTCGCAGCAACAGCTTTTCAGTCAAGCCCATGGCGGTTGAAGAAGCGGTTATGCAGATGGATCTTCTGCACAAGGATTTTCTGGTCTTTACCGATTCTGCTACTGAAGAAATCAGTGTTGTTTACCGACGTAAGGATGGGAATTACGGTCTGATTGTACCGGAAGCTCAGTAGCGGTATTTGTATCTTTGCCAGAGGGGGGATTCCGACGGTATTGCAACATGTCGGAGATAAATATCAGTAATGAAGATTGTCGACTTGCTAAATCCTGCTGCCATTATTCCGAATTTGCGAGCAGTTGATAAAAACGCGGCTTTGGAGGAATTGGCTGATGCAATAGTCGGTGTGGAAAATGGTCTGGACCGACAGGAAGTGATTGGCGTTCTGCAGGAACGGGAACGTCTTGGCAGCACCGGTATCGGTGAAGGCGTTGCCATTCCGCACGGGAAACTGAAAGATATCGATAAGCTGCTGATTTCTTTCGGACGCAGTGCGGACGGCGTCGAATTCGATTCGATGGACGGTAAGCCGGCGCGACTTTTTTTCCTGTTGCTGGCGCCCGAGGAATCGGTCGGAGTTCACCTGAAGACTCTGGCGAGGATTTCAAAACTGCTGAAAAGTACAGCGGTCCGCCGGCGCCTGATGGATGCTCCGGACAGCGAGGAAATCTACCGCGTTATCGGCGAAGAGGAAGAAAAGCTCTGATCAGGTTTCATCTTGTTGTGGTGGGAGAATGTTTCGCGTGGCATGTCTAGCTGAAAGAAAACCGTTCTCCACCAGCGAATATGGCAAATGGCTTTCCTGATCGATTCATCCGTGGCCGTCCCCTGTAAAAGGGGCGGCCACTTTTTTGCGAAAAGGTATCGATTGACAAGTATGTACTGAGGATGGACAGTTGCAGCCAGCCCTTTATGGGGCCTATTATGTACCTTTGGGAGGACAGGGGATGAAACGGGGACGTCTGGTTATCATCACCGGTTTATCCGGTTCGGGCAAAAGTACTGCAGCCAGTGCCTTGGAAGATCAGGGTTTTTTTGTCGTCGACAATTTGCCGCTGGTACTCTTGCCGCAGTTTATGGAACTTCCGGAGCGGTTTGAAGGTTCTTCCACGCCGCTTGCGGTGGTTATCGATATTCGCAATCAGGAGTATCTGTCTCATTACCGGGAGATATTGCAGGAAATACAAGATGCCGGGCACCAAGTCGATGTTCTGTTCCTTGACGCAGCAGATGAGGTTCTGGTGCGGAGATATTCCGAAACCCGGCGGCGCCATCCTCTCAAGCAAAAGGAAGGGGTGCTGGAAAGTGTTCGCAAGGAGCGGCGCCTTTTGGCGGAGGTCATGGGTCGGGCTACGATTACCATCGACTCGTCCCATCTTACCCCCCATCAATTACGCGCCAAGGTACTGCAGATCGGTTTTGGCGGTGAAAAAAACTACCCCCTGGCGGTATTACTTCAGTCTTTCGGTTTTCGGCACGGTCTGCCGGCCGGGTCCGACCTGGTGATGGACGTTCGCTTTTTGCCCAATCCTCACTTTGTGCCGGAATTGCGGCCGCATACCGGATTGGCGGCTGCGGTCAGCGACTATGTTATGACTCAGCCGGCGACGCAGCAATTCCTGACGTCCTTTCTCGACATGTTGCGCTTTCTCCTGCCTCATTATCATCAGGAAGGCAAGAGCTATCTGACCATATCAGTTGGCTGCACGGGAGGGCATCACCGCAGCGTGGCCATCGTGGAAAAACTCTATAAGGAATTGAGTGCGCCCTTTATGACCCTGGAGGTTCTGCACAGGGATATTGCCAAAGACTGATTGCGTTGCAAAAGTCTGCTCTGCTGGGTTGGGGAACATTTTCAGAACTTCGAATACCAAATGTCTGTTTTCAGCCTGAAAATTCATGCCCCCCTGCAGGTCGGAGTTATTGCCTTGCTGTATCCTGCCTTTCTGCCAAAGCATCAAGAGTGAAGAGATGATCGGGATTATTATTGCTGCCCATTCCAATATGGCCCAGGGACTGGTCAATGCTGCAGAAATGATATTGGGTCCGCTGGCACGGGTTGAAGCCTTGAGTGTAGGCCGCGAAGACGGTCCCGAGGATATCCGCCAACGGTTTTTGGCAGCTCTTGCCCGGCTGGATGATGCGGGCGAAGGTGTGCTGATTTTGACCGATATGTTTGGCGGCACGCCATCGAATATCGGCCTCTCCGTTATGAACAGTGGCCGGATTGAGGTTTTGGCCGGGGTGAGTCTTCCGATGCTGTTGAAGGCTTGTAATGCCCGTAGTGGTTTGTCGCTCGAAGAACTGGCTGCCGAGGTCAGGGAATATGCATTAAACAGTGTTCTTTGGGCCAGCCAGTTGTTGAAGGAAAAGAGCCGGCCGAGTTAAAGGAAGCCAAATGGGAATCGTTTTAGTTCGTGTCGACAATCGCCTGATACACGGTCAGATTCTGGAATCTTGGGTGCCCAGCGTGCGGGCAGATTGCATTGTCGTCGCCAATGACCAACTGGCGAATATTGCTTTTCAGAAAGTACTCATGGAATCGGCGGTTCCCAAAGGCATCAAGGTTGCCATTGGCACCATTGAAGAGATGGCTCGCTATCTTCAGTCAGACGAGTTGAGCGATCGCCGGGTTCTGCTGCTTTTTGCCAGTCCTCAGGACGCATTACTGGCGCACCGCCTGGGAGTCGATTTCTGTGAACTAAATCTGGGCAATCTGCATGGTGGCAAGGATAAAAAGCGATTGAGTTGTACCGTCGCTCTGAATGACGATGATATTGTCCAACTGCAGGCCCTTGAGGACGATGGGGTAAAGGTTTTCCTGCAATGTGTTCCATCCGATCGTCAGCAATTCTGGCGGCGTTTGATCTGACCACGGGAAGGGCATGGATTTTTCAGCTTTGGGAATTACTGCACTAGTTGCGGTTTTGTGCGGGCTCGATCGTACCGCTGCTGGCCAGTTTATGATTTGCCGGCCGATTATTGCCGCTCCCTTGACCGGCCTTCTGCTGGGTGAGGCTAAAATCGGGCTGCAGATTGGCGCCATGCTCGAACTGTTGTGGCTGGGTCGTTTGCCGGTCGGTGCCGCCATTCCTCCGGATGACAGCCAGGTTGCGGTGGGCTGCACTTTTCTGGCAGTGATGGGCCATGCTCAGACAGGTTTGCCGCCACAGGCCCTGGCAGCAGCCAGCCTTTTGATCGGCATGCCTTTCGGTAAGGCGGGGCAGCTGTTCGATCGGCTGGCCAGGTTGTTGAACGCCCGTTTGTTGAACAGGGCTGAACTGGCTCTCGACAGCAGTCAGCCGAAACAGCTCGAAAAACTCCATCTGTACGGTCTATGGCATTTTGCTGCGGCTTCTTTGGCAACCCTGGCTGTTGTGATCTGTGGCGGAATGGTGTGTCTGCCGCTGTTCTGCAAATATATGGAAGCTTCATTGGTTGCAGCAGCGCCCTGGCTATGGCTTCTGTTTCCGCTGGTGGGCATCGGCTCCCTGCTCAGCGGACTGAAGGTGCCACGCGGAGCGTTTTTGTTCGTCGGTTCCTTTGTTATTGGCTTGTTTGTTTTGGTGCTGCGATGAAAGGCGACTGACGCATGAGGCTGCCACGATCGGTTTTATTGCGAGTGCTGTCCAGGTCCTTTCTGCTGCAGGCCAGCTGGAATTACGAGCAGATGCAGAGTCTGGGCCTGATTTATGCCCTTGGGCCGGCTTTTCGTCATTACTACCGGGATGCCATGTTGCTGGCCGCTTATCGCCGCCACCTGGAATATTTCAATACCCATCCCTACCTGGCGACAACAGTAATAGGGGCCGTGTTGAAGCTGGAGGAGCAGACTCAGCAAGGGATTGACCCGGGCTTTACCATCAAGGAATTCAAATCGGCCCTGGTGGCTCCTTGTGCCGCCATGGGGGATGCCTTTTTCTGGGGGGCGGTACGGCCTGTTGCCGCAGTTTTCGCTCTTCTGTTGGCATTTCACGGTTCCTGGTGGGGGCCGGTATCTTTCCTCGTTCTTTTCAATCTGCCCCATATCTGGTTTCGGTTGCAGGGGCTGATCAAGGGGTACGGCGGCGGTGTGAGGGTCGTTTCGTTATTACAGCGCTGGCACCTTTCCGACTGGGCCATCTATCTCAAACAGAGCCTGGTTGTGCTGCTCGGTTTTTTTACTGCTGTGCTTGGTGCAACAGCAGCAGAAAACCTCGATGCAGGCCTGGCTTGGGGTTGCTTTGCAGGGCCGGTTGTGATGGCCTTAAGCGTTCTGTTGCGGCGTAAGGTTACTCCGTTATTAATGATTATTTTGTTG